>Ga0160464_100024_pt1 | contig 216805 bp, 173 predicted proteins | sample HID1971I_E11MG_FD_108275 | JGI IMG/M metagenome (GOLD analysis project Ga0160464, IMG submission 108275) | Enriched millipede-associated microbial communities from UW Madison campus, WI, USA - HID1971I_E11 MG | ecosystem: Host-associated > Arthropoda: Insects > Digestive system > Unclassified ...
GACCCGAACCAGCCCGATACACGATGATCAAAGTGTCAACTATGTCCCCGACGAAAGTGTCAACCATGTCCCCGGTCTATACACAGCAGCAAAGAAAGTGACCCCCGCCCCGGGGAGGGGCAGAGCCAATAGACCGACACCAACACAGGATTCCACGCGAGAAGAACGCGCGAACGCACGACCCAACCCAACCCCTCAAACCTTCGGCACACCTTCCTCAACGAGCAGAGCCACCGGCATCGCCGCCAACGCATCACGCAAAAACAACCTCTCACCCTCAGCCTTGGGCGCATTCGGACTCAACCAGTCGAACAACGCACGCGAATGCAGCGCTTCGGGAAGCACGACCGAAGTATCCCCCCAACGCTCCGGCTCGACGATCGGCACGTCACATCCCGCGCCTAACAACGGCGCCGCGAGCCGCGTAGCAATCACGATTGCATACGCGCTCCCCGCATGCCGCGCATACGCAATCACCCGCCCCGCATGCTCGCCCTGCACGTCGAGCGCCACATACTCGCCCTGAGCGAACAACGACTCGCAATGCTTGCGCAAGGCCAAAGCCCGCCTCACGAGCGACAGCTTCACACGCCCGTCGCGCCAGTTCGCGAGCTGCTCCGAAGGCGGTCCTTTCTCTTCGACCTCAGCGAGCCACTGCCGACGCAATTCATAATCGACAGGCCGGCGATTGTCCGGGTCCACGAGACTAAAGTCCCACAACTCCGTGCCCTGATAAAGATCCGGCACACCCGGCGATGTCAGTCGCAAAAGCGTCTGCTGGAAACTGTTGATCGCACCGAGCGGTCCGATGCGCGCGACGAACGCCGACAACTCCTGCAGGAAGCCATTGCGCCGCTGCGGCGCGACGATATCGAAGAGAAAATCCTTGCACGCATTCTCATACGCTTCATCGGGGGCGAACCAGCTCGTGCGCAACTTCGCCTCGCGCAACGACTTCAGTTGCCATCCCGCGACACGCTCCGCGAGCGCGTGAACGCCCGCCTCGTCGTCGGGTTCGAGCGTCATCGGCCAGCAGCCGACGAGCGTCTGATACAGCATCGCCTCCGCGGCCGGTCCCGGCGCCCAGTCATTGACATCGCTCGTCTCGCCGTGTCCGCCGCTCGGGCCACGTCGCAACGGCGTGTTCAAGGTGGACCATTGCCGAAGCGTCGCGGCCCATTCATCGGGAATCTCGCTCAACGCCGCGATGCGCGCGCGCACATCCTCGCCGCGCTTGTGATCGTGCGTCGCCGTGCAGAGCATCGCGTGCGGAAACGCATCGAAGCGTTCTCGATTGCCCGCGTGAAACGCATCGACGGACAGCGCGAACTCGCCCGGATCCGCGCCGACTTCATTGCGCGAAATAAGGCGTCCGTAGCGATAACACGCCGTATCCTCGACGGCCTTCGCCGCCACCGGCGATGTGAGTTGCGAGAACAGCGTCTGCGCCGCGCGACGCTGCGAGCCGCTCGATGACGGCGGCGTCTGCGTCGCCGGCGCCTGATTGCGATCGCGCTCGCGATTGCGCTCCGCGGCGCGATCCCGTCCACGCTCGGGACGTTCGTTGCGCTCCGGCGGCGGCGGCAATTCATCGGGCAGCTTGCCGCCGAGCCATTGCGCGACCTGATCGAGCACGACATGATCCGCGCGCGCAAGCACGGCGCGCGCGGCTTCGAGCGCCTGCGAGAAGAAGTGTTCGTCCTCGGGGCTGCGCACGCCGCTCACGGGATAGATGCGATACACCGGAAACTGCACGACGAGTTCGGCGACCGCGCGCCTGATCGACGTGAACGTGAAATCCCGCGTGGTGTGCGCATCCCGCGCGATGCGATGCAACGCGCGCGTCACGCGGTCCAGTTCGGCCGACAGATTCTCCGCGAGTATCTTGCGGCGCGCGGCGAGCGCTTCATCGGCGAAAGACGCGCTCTTGCCCGTGACCTCGGCCCACAGTGCGGCGAGCGGCTGCGCGCCCGCCGGATCGTGCAGCAGCGCGCCGACATCGTTCATGAAGTCGTAGCCGGTCGTTCCATCGACCTGCCACTCGCGGCGCAACGGTTCGCCTCGCGCGAGTATCTTCTCGACGACGAAATACGTGTGCCCATTGCCGTGCCGCAACGCCTCGGGACGCTCTTGCGACAGCTCTTCCAGCCGCGTTCGCAGGCGCTGGCAATACTCGCGCGGCTCGGCGAGACCATCGACGTGATCGACTCGCACGCCATCGATCAGACCTTCGGTGAAGAGCCTGAAAATCAGCGCATGCGATGCCTCGAACACCTCGGGCCGCTCGACGCGCACGCCGCCCAGCGTGCTCACGTCGAAGAAGCGCCGCCAGTTCACTTCGTCGGCAGCGGTGCGCCACCATGCGAGCCGGTAATGCTGGCGCTCCAGCAGCCGATGCAGCCGGTCGCGGCCCGCGGGCGTGTCCGGCGCGTGTGCGGCGAGGATCGCTTCGATCGCGGCACGGCCGCCCTCGGTCTGCGCGATGGTGACGAGCGCGGTGCGCGCATCGGCGGCGCGCGGTTGATCGGTCGGCTGCGTCGTCAGGCCGACAAAGCGTTGCGCAAGCTCCGGCGCTTCCTGAAACACGGCGGGGTAATCGACCGGGCAAACCGGAAACACGTTCGAGTAATACTCGATGACGAAACGCCCTTCGTCCGCGCGATACGCGAGCCGGATCTTGCCGTTCTGCAACTCGTCGCCATAGGCGCCGCCGAGAAACGGCGCGAGCACCTTGCCGCGCAACGCGGGATCGGGGGAATGCCAGTCGACGTCGAAGAATCGCGCGTGCGCGGCGTGCCGGCCCCATTCGAGAATGTCCTGCCACCATGCGTTTTCCGATCCGCCGACGCCCATGTGATTCGGCACGATATCGACGATCAGTCCCATCTCGTGCGCGCGCAGCTTCTCGACGAAGCGCCGCAAACCGTCTTCGCCGCCCAGTTCGGGATTGACCAACGTGTAGTCCACGACGTCATACCCGTGCGTGGAGCCGGCGGTCGCGGTCGTGATCGGCGACACGTAGGCGTGACTCACGCCGAGCCGCGCGAAGTAGTCCACTTGCGCGGCGGCATCGTCGAAAGTGAAGCCCTTATGAAGCTGAAGCCTGAGCGTGGAACGCGGTACGGTCATGGTGATTCGGGTTTCGATGTGTGTTCGTTCGGTTGCACGGAGCGCTTGCGCGCAGTGTCGACGGCGAGCAGGCGGTCCGAAAATGCATCGTCGAGAAACAGCTCGTCGACGGGCAGGGCGAGCCGCCTGCGCCAGTTCGGATGCTCGTCGATCGAGCCCGGCAGGTTCGGCTGCTCCGCGAGCGCGAGCAGGTCTTCGAGCGGATACGTGACGAGCGGCGCGGGCGTCGCGGCGACGAAGGCGAGCGCTTCATCGACGGGCGCATTGTCGATGTCGGGCGCACCCACGTCGTCCGGTGCGATGCCCGCGTCCTGGAACGCGCGCCACAAATTCTCGCGATCGCCGCCACGCTCTTCGAGCGCCACTTCGACGGCGTCGCGGCCATCCGCGCGCGCCATCGTCTGGCCGATCTTCGAGCGCCACACGATGTCCTCGCCGCGCCACCATCCGGTGACGGTCGGCAGGTCATGTGTCGTCGTCGTCGCGGTGACGCCGCTGTCCCATTCGCGCGGCGGCTTGAAGCCCGGGCCGTCCACTTCGCGTTCGAACCACAGCACGCGAATGCCCAGCAAGCCGTGCTCCTGCAAGCGCTCCGTAAAGCCGGGCGGCACGGTGCCGAGATCCTCGCCGACCACGATCGCGCGATGCCGCCACGATTCCAGCGCGATGAGCCGCAGCATGTCCTCCAGCGGATAGCGCAGATACGCGCCGTCCTTCGCGCTTTCGCCCTCGGGCACGAGCCAGAGCCTGCGCAAGCCGAGAATATGATCGATGCGGATGCCGCCCGCGCGCGCGAACGCACAGCGCAGCATGTCGATGAACGCCGCGAAACCCTGCGTGCGCATCGCGCGCGGCGAGAAGGTCGTGAGTCCCCACGACTGCCCCGCCTGATTAAAGAGATCGGGCGGCGCGCCGACGGACACGCCCGTGAGCATCTCCTCGCGATACGACCACGCGTGACTGCCCGCGCTGTCGCAACCGACCGCGAGGTCCGCGACGAGGCCCACGGCCATGCCCGCGTCGCGTGCGGCGTGCTGCGCGTGCATGAGTCCCTTCGCGGCGAGCCATTGCGTGAAGAGATAAAAATCGACTTCGCGCCGATTGGCGTTCGCGAATTCCGTCACTTCGGCGCTGCGCGGATCGCGCAAGGCTTCGGGCCAGTTGCGCCAGTGACCTTCGCCGTTCGCAGCGATCTGCGCGGCCTGCAGCGCTTCGAAGCGCGCATGATCTTCGAGCGGGCGGCCGCCTTTATCGACGAAATCGGCGAAGTCCTTCGCGAAGGGCGAATCGCGGTCTTCGGAGAAGGTATCGAAGAGCGCGCGCAGGATCGCGAGCCGCGCCTTCGATGCGCGCGGCCAGTCGATCAGCGCAAGCCCTTCGAGTTCGGCGAGCTCGTGCGCCACGCCCGCTTTCTCGATTGCCGCACGCGCGGCGGGCGCGCCGAGTACGGCGGCGGGATCGACATGAGCGATGTTGAGAAAGAGCCGCGACGACGGCGAATACGGGCTGAACTTGTCCGGCTCGGCGCTGAACATCGCGTGCATCGGGCTGATCGCGACCGCATGTCCGCCGCGCTTCGCGGTCTGCGTCGCGAGCGACGCCAGCGCCGTGAAATCGCCGATGCCGCCATCGCCGTTGCGCCGCAAGCCGTACACCTGCGCCGCGACGCCCCACAGCGGCGGCGCGTGAGTCGAGTTCGCCGCGTCTTCGTCGAGCGTGCGCCACGCATCGTCGATCGTGTAGCAGCGCGCGGGCGCGACCGCGAGCGTCGTGTGATGGTCGTTGATGACGAGCGTGTGATAGCCCGGCTCCGCGATCGGCGAGAGCAGCGCGATCTCGCCCTTGGGCGACGTGAACCGCCCGTCGATGACCGCGCCGCTTTCCAGTTCGATGCGATAGCGCGCCCCCGATTTTGCCGCCGACACCGGCAGCGCAATGCCGCGATCCACTTCGGCGGTGATGAGCGGCGGCAGCTTGCGCCCGCTCATCTCGGCATCGACGGCGGCCATGCTCTGCCTGATCTGCGTGGCGTTGCCGCACGGCAGGCCGAGTTTTTCGAGCAGGCTGCGCAGTGTAGTCTCCGGCACGCGCTGCATTATCTTGTGCGCGTCTTTCCATTCGATCTCGAAGCCCGCGCGTTCCGCGAGCGCCTCGATGCTGCTCACGGGGCGCGCGGCCTTCGTGTCGTTCGGGTTGCTGGCGGCGGCGCTCACGAGACCTTCCCTTCGGCCGATGCCGGTTCGAAGCGGCGCGCGTCGTGCGCGATCGCGTATTCGTTCACCTCGCCGGTGATCCATGCGAGGAACGTGCGGCCGCCGAGTTCGCCGTCACGCGCGCGATCCTGTGCGCGCGCCGGCGTCTCGAAGATGAGCTTGCCCGGCGGCTGCTCCTTCAACGCGATGGCGCTCTCGCCGAGATTCAGCGCGACGCTCAGCGTCTCGCCGTCGCCGAGCTTCCAGCGCGCGACGAGCGCCTTGTCGCCGAGTACATCCGCTCCGAGCGATTTCGCGCCCTTCAGACGCGGCGTCACGAGCTTCGCGCGCACCGTAAGCGCCGAGCGATAGAAGTGCAGCCATTCGAGCCGGTCCGCTTCGTCCTGTTTGTCCGACAGCTTCGGCGACGACATCTCGAAGGTCTTCGCGTCGTTCGGATCGGGAATCTGCGCGCGGCGCTTTTCATCGGTGAATGCGGAGAACTTCGCAAACTCCTTGCGGCGGCCTTCGCGCACCGCGTCGGCGAGCTGATCGTGATAGTCGGTGAAGAACAGGAACGGCTGCTTCGATCCGTATTGCTCTTCCATGAAGAGCAGTGGAATCTGCGGCGACAGCAGCAGCAGGCCCGTCGCGGCGAAGAGCGACTCGTCGTCGGTCAGCGAGCGCAGGCGATCGCCCATTGCGCGGTTGCCGATCTGATCGTGGTTTTGCAGAAACATCACGAAGCGCGTCGGCGGCAGATGCGCGCTCGTTTCGCCGCGTGGCTTGCCGTCGTGTATCGGCGACGGATCGCCCTGATACGCGAAACCTTCCGTCAGCACGCGCGCGAGCTTTTCGATCGGCTTGTCGCAATACGCGCCGTAGTAGCTCTCGTCCTCGCCGGTCAGCAGGACGTGCAGCGTGTTGTGCGCGTCGTCGTTCCATTGCGCGTCGAAATGCGTTTCGAGCAGATTCGCCGTGTTGTGCTCGTTCTCCAGCACGAGATGCACATGACGGCTCGCCTCGACCGAACTGCGCACGCGTTGCGCGAGCTCGCGCAGCCATTCGTCGTCGTTGATCGCGTGCACCGCATCGAGGCGCAGGCCATCGAAACGGTATTCGTTGAGCCAATACAGGGCATTGTCGAAGAAAAGATCGCGCACTTGCGGGCGCTCGAAATCGATCGCCGGGCCCCACGGCGTGTGCACGCCTTCACGGAAAAAGGTTTTCGCATACGCGTTCAGATAGTTGCCGTCCGGGCCGAAGTGGTTGTAGACCACATCGAGAAAGACCATCAGGCCGAGACCATGCGCGGTATCGACGAGCTTCTTCAGATCCTCGGGACGGCCATACGCCGAGTCGGGCGCGTAGGGCAGCACGCCGTCGTAGCCCCAGTTGCGCGTGCCGGAGAAATCGTTGAGCGGCATCAGTTCGATGGCCGTCACGCCCAGTTGCGCGAGCTCGGGCAGACGCGCGGTGACGCCCGCGAAACCGCCCATCGCGCCGACATGCAGTTCGTACAGCACGGTTTCTTCCCACGGCCTGCCGTGCCAGTTCGTGTGCGTCCAGCGATATGCGCGCGGATCGACGACTTCGCTCGGACCGTGCACGTCCTGCGGCTGAAAACGCGAAGCGGGGTCGGGCACGGCGAGATCCTTGTCCAGCCGATAGCGATACAGCGTGCCCGCGCCGCCGTCGGCTTCGGCTTCGAACCAGCCGTCGCCGGTCGACTGCATGTCGACGAGTTCGGGCGCGCCGCCCGCGCGCTGGATTTCCACTTGCACGGCATCGCGCGATGGCGCCCAGAAACGAAAGCGCGTGCGCGGATTCTCGCGCACTGCGCCCGTCAGATGAGCGCCGAAAGGAAGGCAATACGCATGATGATGCTTGTGCGGATCGATCGGACGTTCGGACATGATTTCCTGCCTGTATTGCTGCGATGGACTGCGAGTGTCAGTGGGGCGAATCGGTTTCAGGCTCACGATGCGACGCAATCGTGCCGGGATCGGGCGGCAGCGCCGTCAGAAGGCGCGGACCCTGATGCGCGCCCGCCATCCAGACCGCCTGCCAGTCCGCCTCGCCGGTCGGCTCGGCCAGCATCACCACGATGCTGTGCGGCGCCAGTTCCACTTCGCTGCCGACGAGCGGCCGCGTCACGGAGTCGGGCTCCGCGCTATCAAGGAGCACGTTCCATTCCAAGTGCGGCGCGGGCGGCGTGAACACGAGCGCCTGCGACGATGCATTGAACATGATGAGCAGCACGTCGATTTCGCCGTCGATGCCCGGGCCGGCGCGCCGCAGCGTGAGCGCGCGGCCTTCGGGGTCCTGCCATGCTTCGATCGCGAGCGCGTTGCCGCGTTCATCGAACCAGCTCACATCGTAGAGTCCCGGCAGCACTTCGCGGTCGCCGTAAAGGAAGCGCGTTTCGCGCAGCACCGGGTAGTTTTTGCGCAGTGCAATAACCCTTGCGACGAACGCCGTCATCTCGACGCCTTGCGGGCTCTGCGCCGCGTCCCAGTCGAGCCAGGAAATCTCGTTGTCCTGGCAATAGGCGTTGTTGTTGCCCTGCTGGGTGCGGCCGAACTCGTCGCCGGCGAGGAGCATCGGCGTGCCGAGCGAGAGCAATGTCGTCGCGGCCATCGAGCGGGCGAGACGTGCGCGCACTTCGAGGATCGCGGGGTCGTCGGTGGGGCCTTCGACGCCCCAGTTCGCGCTGCAGTTTTCGTTGTGGCCGTCGTTGTTGCCTTCCTGATTCGCTTCGTTGTGCTTGTGCGAATAGGCGGTGACATCGGCGAGCGTGAAACCGTCATGCGACGCGACGAAGTTCACCGACGCCCACGGTTTCCTGAAGCGGCGATTGAAGAGTTCCGCGGAGCCGGTGAGGCGCGCGGCGAGATCGGGGCGCATGCCGGAATCGCCGCGCCAGAAACGCCGCACGCCATCGCGATACTTGTCGTTCCATTCGGCGAATCCCGGCGGATGATTGCCGACCTGATAGCCGTCCGGCCCGATGTCCCACGGCTCGGAGATGAGCTTGCGCGTGGACAGGACCGGGTCCTGGCGGACTGCGTCGAAGAAGCCCGAGCCCGGATCGAAGCCGTGTCCTTCGCGGCCGAGCGTCACGCCGAGATCGAAACGGAAGCCGTCGATGTTGAACGCGCTGCTCCAGTAGCGCAGCGAATCCATCACCATCTGCAGCACGCGCGGATGCGACAGGTTCAGCGTATTGCCGCAGCCGGTCTCGTTGATGTAGTGGCGTTCGTCGCCGGGAATGAGGCGGTAATAGCTTGCGTTGTCGAGGCCGCGCCACGAGACGGTGGGCCCGAGTTCGTTGCCTTCGCACGTGTGGTTGTAGACGACGTCGAGAAACACTTCGATGCCCGCCGCGTGCAACTGGCGCACGGCGATGCGCATTTCGTTCAGACGATGCGTCGAGAGATAAGAAGGCTCGGGCGCGAAGAACGCGGCGGTGTTGTAGCCCCAGTAGTTCTTGAGACTGCGCTCGACGAGAAAGCGGTCGTTCAGAAACGCGTGCACCGGCAGGAACTCGACGGCGGTGATGCCGAGCTTCTGCAAGTGCTCGATGAACCACGGCGACGAGAGCGCCGCGAACGTTCCGCGTTCGTGCTGGCGGATGTCGTTGCGCATCATCGATGTGCCGCGCACGTGCGTTTCGTAGACGATGGTTTCGCCCCATGGCGTGTCGGGGCGCACGTCGCGCGACCAGTCGAAGGCGTCGTCGGTGACGATGCACTTGGGCATTGCGGGCGCGGAGTCGCGGCGATCCATCGACATGTCGAGCCGGTTCGAATGCACGCGATAGCCGAAGAGCGCGTCCGACCAGCGCCACGGACCGACGAGCTTTTTGGCGTAGGGGTCGAGCAGCAGCTTGTGCGGATTGAAGCGATGCCCCTGTTGCGGCTGATACGGGCCGTGCGCGCGGAAACCGTAGACGGTGCCGGGATGCGCACCGGGGAGGTAGCCGTGCCAGATTTCATCGGTGCACTCGGGCAGATCGAAACGCATTAGCTCCTTGCGGCCGGTGCTGTCGAAGAGACAGACCTCGATGCGGTGCGCGTTCGATGAAAATACCGCGAAGTTGACGCCCAGACCGTCCCAGTTGGCTCCGAGCGGGTAGGGTGCGCCCGGGAGCAACTTGTCGGGGAGTGCATTTGCCATGTGGGCGGTCCTTTGGTTTTTTGCCTTTTTTTGGCGGTTCGGTAAGTTTATGCCTTTGTTTCGGGGGTGGTTTTGGGTTGTTGAGGGGTTATTTGCTGCGGTTGTTTGTCTGTGCGGTAGCGCGCTTTTGGGTTCTGGCTTGTTGTCGTGAAGTCCTGATTTCGCGTCGGTCTATTAGCACTGCCCCTCCCCGGGGCGGGGGTCACTTTCTTTGCTGCTGCAAAGAAAGTAACCAAAGAAAGCAGCTCGTTCAGGCCCGCGGTCACACGTAGTTTGGCCATGCTTGCCAGCCCGCAGTGGCACTCGCCTAAGTGTCGCCCTCGAAGGACTGATCGGGCTTGGCTCGCGCACGGTCTGACACATCGCACCACAGAACACACTGGTTCAGCACCAAAGAGCTCCCGCCCGCTTCGCGGCCGACCGGTCAATCGGGTCGGCGCGTGCTTCTTTGCAAACACCGCCATCTCAATGCACTGCACATGTTCTCCGTTGGTTTCCCTTGCGGACCCAACGGCAGCGCGTAGCGCAGTGCCGAAGCTCTTTGGTGCTGAACCAGCGCGCTATAACTTATAGCGCGTCAGACCGTGCGCGATCCAAGCCCGATGGGGCCTATGAGAGCCACACTTAGGCGAGTGCCACGTGCGGCTGGCAAGCATGGCCAAACTGCGTGTGACCGCGGGCGGTGAGAAGCTGCTTTCTTTGGTTACTTTCTTTGCAGCAGCAAAGAAAGTGACCCCCGCCCCGGGGAGGGGCAGTGCTAATAGACCGACATGAAATCAGGATTCCACGAAAGCCCCGCGCAAAAAACCCTCAATCCGCTCGCAAAACAATCGTCGCCAACGGCGGCAAGGTCAACGCCGCCGACTGTTCCTTCCCATGACTCGGATAGTCATCCGAATGAATGACCCCGCCGTTCCCCGTATTCGATCCGCCATAAATGGCCGCATCCGAATTGAACACCTCACTCCAACGCCCGCGCCGCGGCAATCCAATCCGATAAGCCAGCCGAGGCACCGGCGTCATATTGCACACGACGACAAGATCATGCCCTTCGGCATCCGTGCGCCGATACGCATACACGCTGTTCGCATTGTCATCACCGACGATCCACTCGAATCCGCGCGCATCGCTGTCCAGCTTGTGCAACGCAGGCTCGCTCGTATAGAGATGATTCAGATCGCGCACGAGCTTCTGCAAACCGCCATGCAGCGAATCGTCGAGCAGATGCCAATGCGGCGATTCATCGTGATTGAACTCCGCGAACTGCCCGAATTCGCCGCCCATGAACAAAAGCTTCTTGCCCGGATGCGTCCACATGAAGCCGTAATACGCGCGCAGATTGGCGAACTTCTGCCACCGGTCGCCCGGCATCTTGTTGATGAGCGACCCCTTGCCGTGCACCACTTCATCATGCGACAAGGGCAGCACGAAGCGCTCGGAATACGCATACACCATCCCGAACGTATAGAGATGATGGTGATACTGCCGATAAACCGGATCCTCCTGCATGTAATGCAGCGTGTCGTGCATCCAGCCCATGTTCCACTTGAAGTCGAAGCCGAGGCCACCGCTCTCGACATTCGCCGTCACGCCCGGCCATGCAGTCGATTCCTCCGCCACCGTGATCGCGCCCGGAATCTGCCGCACTTCATGATTCAGGCGCTTCAAAAACGCGATCGATTCGAGATTCTCACGCCCGCCGTATATATTCGGCACCCACTCGCCCGCCTTGCGCGAATAGTCGCGATACAGCATCGACGCAACCGCATCGACGCGCAATCCGTCGATGTGATAACGCTTCAGCCACGCAAGCCCCGACGCAATCAGGAACGCGCTCACCTCGTTGCGGCCGAGGTTGTAGATCATCGTGTTCCAGTCCTGGTGATAGCCTTCGCGCGGGTCCGCATGTTCGTAGAGCGGCGTGCCGTCGAACTGCACGAGACCGTGCGCGTCGTTCGGAAAATGCGCCGGCACCCAGTCGATGATCACGCCGAGCCCCGCCTCGTGCGCGCGGTTCACGAACTCCGCGAACTGCTCCGGCGTGCCGAAGCGCGCGGACGGCGCGAACTGCCCGAGCGGCTGATAACCCCACGAGCCGCCGAACGGATGCTCCGCGATCGGCATGAATTCGAGGTGCGTGAAGCCCATGCCCTTCGCATACGGAATCAGGCGCTCGGCAAGCTCGTGCCAGTTCATGCCGCGATTGGCTTCCTCCGGCACGCGCAGCCACGATTCGGCGTGCGCCTCGTAAATGGTGATCGGCGATTGCGGCGTCTGCTTGCCGCCGCGCGTGCTCATCCAGTCGGCATCGGTCCATGCGTAGTGATCGATCGCATCCGCATCCGCGACCACCGATGCCGTCGACGGCGGCTTCTCGCTCTGCATCGCGCAGGGATCGGCCTTCAGCGGCAGCGTGTGGCCATCGCGCGTGACGATCTCGTACTTGTAGCGCGTGCCCGCGCCGATGCCCGGAATGAACAGCTCCCACACGCCCGCGCCGTGACGCAGGCGCATCGGATGCCGCCGTCCATCCCATGTGTTGAAGTCGCCGACCACGGATACGCGCCGCGCATTCGGCGCCCACACCGCGAAGCGCACGCCCGCGACATTGCCGTGCGTAACCGGCCGCGAGCCGAGGCATTCGAGCACCGCATACGGGTCCGCCTGCGAGAGGCGATCGAGCCATTCATCGGACAGCACGGGGCCGAACGAATACGTGTCGTGCGTTTCCTGCGGCGTGCCGTGCCAGTCGACCTGCAGGCGATACGCCGTCGGCCGTTCGACGAAGCCCGCGTAGAGACCCGCATCGTGGATGCGCGCGAGCGAGCCGATGTGCTCGCCGTTGCCCGAATCCGTCACGCTCACCGATGATGCGCCCGGCAGGAACACGCGCACGACATGTCCCCGATCGGTTTCATGCAGGCCGAGCATCGAGAACGGGTCGGGATGCCTTGCCTCGACGAGCGCGTCGATGTCGAGCGGATTGAGTCCGTGCGCGGGATTTCTGGAATCCGCCGGATCGCTACGATTGTTCATGGTGGGTTCCATCCGGATTGTCCTTGGTTGCTCCGAATACGGGTCGCGTGCCCGGAGCGGGCGGCTCGCCCGTGTCTCCCAGCAAGCGGCTCGCGAGCGACGCGAGACCCCGCAACGGAAGGCCGATCCAGGTCGGCCGGTTCGCTGCTTCGTAGCGGATTTCGTAGGCGGCCTTTTCGATCAGGAAGAGATCGAGCAACGGTTCGAAAACGTCTTCGGCCGCGATCGTTTCAGGCGACGATGCGATCGCCGCCATGTACTCCCGCAAGAAGCTCTCCTCGGCGAAGGCGCGCAGCCGTTCGAACAGCGCGCGCTTGCGATCCGCGGTCTGAGCGGGCGCGTTCTCGGTCGTCGATTGCGCGGCCGCGCTCGCATACGACAGCGAACGCAGCAGTCCCGCGACGTCGCGCAGCGGGCTCGTCTTCCTGCGGCGCTCCTCGAGCGCACGGGCGGGTTCGCCTTCGAAGTCGATCAGATACGCATCGCCCTGCGCCATCAGCACCTGGCCCAGATGGAAATCGCCGTGAATGCGGATGCACAGCGCATCGGCGCCGGCCGCGACCAGTTTCTTCACGGCATCGACGAGCAGCGCGCGGCGATCGAGCAGGCTCTGCGCGAGGAAACGGTCGTGCTCGTTGAACTCGCCGATCTTCTGCGCAAGGATATCGAGCGCCGATTCGAGCAGCTTCAGCGTGCCGTCAATCCAGCCCTTCACGTCCTCGGGCGTCGCGCGTTGCGGCGCGAAGGCTTCGTCTTCGGTCGGCGATGCGAGCGCGACATGCAGCTCGCCCAGCCGCTTGCCGATCACGCCCGCGATGTTGCCGTAGCCCGAGAAGCCTTCGGTTTGCGCATCGCGCTCCGCCGTGTGTTCTTCCGATTCCACCACGACCGCGAGTTCATCGACGGTGCGGCGCAGATAGTCGAGCGCGTAGTTCCACGCATCACCCTGATTGTCGATAAAGCCCTGCAAAATGACGAGCGTATGCGGCACGCCCTGCGGATCGACACGCACCACTTCGCCATAGAGCGGGCCGGTGTTCGCATAGCCGAGCTTCGTCAGATAGCGGCTCATCTCCGCTTCGGGATGAATGCCGCCGACGACACGCCGCACGAGCTTCAGCACGACCTTGTCGCCGATCACGAGCGAGCTGTTGCTCTGCTCGGCCGCGAGCCAGCGAATCTCGGGCAGATCGGTGGGATAGTAGTTGAGCTCGTTGAGGCGCTCGGTCGGAATGAAACGGATCTCGCTCTTTTGCACCGTCGGCACGACCGCTCGTTCCTTCAGCTTGCGCATCACGCCGTAGGTGAATTGCGGCACCGAGAACGCATCGGTCAGATGCCCGATGTTGCGGTTGCGGCGCACGCGCGCCAGCGCGAGCTGCATGTAGAGCGGCGATGTCGTTTCCGTGCCCCACGCGATGGAAAGGGGCAGCACGTAGCGCTCGCAATGATCGCCGACATCGGCTTCGATTTCCGTGAACGCGAAGCCCGCGCCTTCGATCGTCGTCAGCGCGGCGAGGCGCACGCCATGCAGCTTCTGATCCTTCGACGCGAACCAGCGGCGCTTGCTCAGGTAGTTCGGCAGCACTTCGGATTCGAGCAGGCGCACGTTCTCGGGCGTCGGGCCGGTCTGTCCCGCGCGGATCACCATCGTCACGAATTCAGGCAACTGCTCCGACGGCGCCTGCGCCCACGCCGGACGGAGGTTGCCCGGGCAAAGCTGGAACCACAGAAAGCCGTAGGGCGGGAACGTCAGCAGATACGTGAGCTTGCCGATGGCCGGGAACGGCGAATCGGCGGTCATCTCGAGCGGCACCGAGCCATCGAACTCCGACAGGTCGAGCTCCACCGCCTGCGGCGCGCGCGACAGATTCGCGACGCACAGAATCGGCGGCTCGCCTTCGAGCTCGCGCAAATAAGCAAGGATCTTGCGATTCGCGGGCCGCAGGAAGCGGATCGTGCCGCGTCCGAACGCGTGCTTCGAGCGGCGCACCGCGAGCATCTTGCGCGTCCAGTTCAGCAGCGAATGCGGATCGCGGCTCTGCGATTCGACATTCACCGCGTCATAGCCGTAGAGCGAGCCCATCACCGGCGGCAATACCAGTTGCTCGGGATCGGCGCGCGAAAAACCGCCATTGCGATCGGACGACCATTGCATCGGCGTGCGCACGCCGTCGCGGTCGCCCAGGTGGATGTTGTCGCCCATGCCGAGCTCGTCGCCGTAATAGATGACGGGCGTGCCGGGCATCGACAGCAGCAGCGAGTTGATCAGTTCGATGCGGCGGCGATCGCGTTCCATGAGCGGCGCGAGACGCCGGCGAATGCCGAGGTTCAGGCGCGCGCGGCGATCGCTCGCATAGGTGTTCCACAGATAGTCTCGCTCGGAGTCCGTGACCATTTCGAGCGTGAGCTCGTCGTGGTTGCGCAGGAAGATCGCCCATTGATTCGTGGTGCCGAGATCGGGCGTCTGACGCATGATGTCGGTGATCGGAAAGCGGTCCTCGCTCGCGATCGACATGTAGATGCGCGGCATCAGCGGGAAGTGGAACGCCATGTGGCATTCGTCCTCGTCGCCGAAATATTCCTTCACGTCTTCCGGCCACTGGTTCGCTTCCGCGAGCAGCATGCGGTTCGGATACTCCGCATCGATCGTCGCGCGAATCTTCTTCAGGATGTCGTGCGTTTCGGGCAGGTTCTCGTTGTTCGTGCCTTCGCGCTCGACGAGATAGGGCACTGCATCCAGCCGCAGCCCGTCGATGCCCATGTCGAGCCAGAAGCGCATCACGGAGAGCACTTCCTTCAGGACCGCGGGATTGTCGAAGTTCAGGTCGGGCTGGTGCGCATAGAAGCGATGCCAGTAGTACTGGCCCGCGAGCGGATCGTGCGTCCAGTTCGACGGCTCCGAGTCGATGAAGATGATGCGCGTCTCTTCATACTTCTTGTCCGTATCGGACCACACGTAGTAGTTGCGATGATTCGATCCCGGCTTCGCATGCCGCGCGCGCTGAAACCACGGATGCTGGTCCGACGTGTGATTGATGACGAGCTCGGTGATCACGCGGATGCCGCGCGCGTGCGCTTCCTGGATGAAGCGCTTGACGTCCGCGATCGTGCCGTAGTCCGGATGCACGTTGCGGTAATCGGCGATGTCGTAGCCGTCGTCGCGGCGTGGCGACGGATAGAACGGCAACAGCCAGATCGTATCGACGCCCAGCTCCGCGATGTAGTCGAGCTTCGCGAGCAGGCCGGGGAAATCGCCGATGCCGTCGTTGTTCGCATCGAAGAAAGACTTGATGTGAACCTGATAGATGATCGCGTCCTTGTACCAGAGCGGATCGTCGCTGAGAATCGAGGCCTTCTTGTTGCGCTTCACCCTTGTATCCACGGTTTCGCTCCAATGTCCTTATGGGCTGAATGCATCGCTATTCGCCCTTGTTATTCGTGTGCTCTCGTTCGCTGCTGAGGATTCATCCTTCGTTGTCCGGCTGCGGCTTCGGCAAGCCCCATGTCGGTGAAATGCGCCAGATCGCGAACGGCAGCGAATGCGGATCGAGCCGCACGTGCTGACGCCGTCCGCGCCATTCGAATCGCTCGCCCGTCACCTGGTCCTCGACCGCGAGCGCATCGCCTTCTTGCACGCCCCAGCGTTCGAGCGTCTGCCACGGCAACTCGATATCCGCGCCTTGCTCGTTGAACGGATCGAGATTGATCGCGACGAGCACGACGTTGTCCCGCGATGCGTTCGCCTTCTCGAAGAACAGAATGTGATCGTTATGCGCGGGCAGGAAGTTCACGCCGAGATGCGTCTGCAACGCGGGATTCGCGCGGCGGATGCGATTGAGCGCGGTGATCTCGGTCACGATGTTGCCGGGACGATTCCAGTCCCACGCCCTGATTTCATACTTCTCGGAGTCGAGATACTCCTCGCTGTTCGGCAGCGCGGCGGACTCGCACAGTTCGAAGCCGCTATACACGCCCCACAAGCCCGATAAGGTCGCCGCCAGCGCCGCGCGAATCACGAAGCCCGGACGCCCCGAGCTTTGCAGAAAGCGCGGATTGATGTCCGGCGTATTCACGAAGAAGTTCGGGCGGAAGAATTCCTTCGCGTCGGTCTGCGTGAGATCGTGCATGTAGTCGATGAAATCGCGCTTGCTCTCGCGCCACGTGAAGTACGTGTACGACTGCGAGAAGCCGAGCTTGGCGAGACGATTCATCACGCGCGGCCGCGTGAACGCTTCGGAGAGGAAGATGACGTCGGGATGGCGCGCGCGCACGTCGCCGATCACCCATTCCCAGAACGGGAACGGCTTCGTATGCGGATTGTCGACGCGGAAGATGCGTACGCCCGCCGCGATCCAGTGCAGGAAGACATCGCGCAACCCGATCCATAAATCGGGCTTCGCGTCCTGCGCATAGAAGTCCGGATTCACGATGTCCTGATACTTCTTCGGCGGATTCTCGGCATAACGCAAAGTGCCGTCGGGACGCCACGCGAACCACGTCGGATGTTCCTTGAGCCACGGATGATCGGGCGAGCATTGCACCGCGAAGTCGAGCGCGATCTCCAGACCGTGCTCATGCGCGGCTTCGAGCATGCGCTTGAAGTCATCGAGATTGCCGAGCTCCGGATGCACGGCGGTATGTCCGCCTTCCTTGCCGCCGATCGCATACGGGCTGCCGACATCGCCGGGACCCGCCGTCAGCGTGTTGTTCTTGCCCTTGCGATTCGCGACGCCGATCGGATGGATCGGCGGGAAATAGAGCACGTCGAAACCCATCTCGCGGATGCGCGGCAGCTTGCCGATCACGTCGATGAACGTGCCATGACGGTTCACGTCGTCGCTCATCGAGCGCGGGAAGATCTCGTACCAGCTCGCGAAGCGCGCGGCGGCGCGTTCCGCATCGACGCGATACACGACCGGATCGCGCGACAGGAACGGACGATGCCGCGCCGCTGCAATGGCCTTCGCGGTCGCCGGCGCAAGCGTGAGTTCGAGCTTGCGCGCGTCGTCGGCCTTGGTGAACTCCTTCACGATCGCATCGAGCGGGGCGCTGTCGCTGTCGGGATCGTCGGCGGTCTTGACTTCGGCCAGGATCAGCGCGAACAGATGCTTGGCTTCCTCGACTTCGAGTTCGACGGTCTGCCCGGCCTTCAGCTTCTTCTGCATGTGATCGACGAGCGACGCGAAATCGTCGCGCCACGCCATCACGACGAACTCGTGGCGCCCGACGCGTTCGAGCGGAATGCGCGTGCTCCACAAGTCGAGGCCGGCGGGCTGCACGGCGCGCATCGGCGCTTCGTGCCAGTCGGTTTCGTCGGCGGCGCGCCATTGCACGGCAGCGGCGATCTTGTCGTGGCCTTCCGCGAAGATCGCGGCCTGAATCTCCACCGCTTCGCCGACGATGCGCTTCGCCGGAAAGCGCCCATGATCGACCGAAGGCGTCACGCTTTCGATCGACACGCGCGGCGCGGCGATCGCCTCGGTCACCGCCTTCTTGTCGGCGGTCTTCGCGCCACGTTTCACCTGCGGCTGCGCGAGCAGGATGAAGGGCTCGGCCTCGGCGCGGAAGAGCCGCACTTCGCCCGCCTTCAACGTGAAGGGCGCGAGACGTTCGGCCTTCCCCATGGAATCGTCGATCAGCGCGAAGCGCGTGTAGTTGCCCGGCACCGATTCGAGCAGATGCAGCGTATCGACATGCACGGGCGCGACGAGATCGGGATTGATCACGGCGAGCACGGCGTCGTTGCTGTGGCGCAGATCGCCGCCATCCGCGCGGATCAGCGCCGCGTACGGCGTGCCCGCGCCCGTCAGCGCCCGCAGTTCGCCGACGCTCGACAGCGTGGCGACATTGCGTTGCAAGTCGTTCGCACGTTTGACGCGTGCCGTGAGGTCGATGCGCTTCTCGTTCTTCGCACGTTCGTATTCGGCGGCGACGCCGTATTGCGGCGACATCGGCAGGCCGACGCCATACTCGAATCCCATCGGCACCATGATGCCGGTGCCGAGCGCGGCGGCGGTGTCGAGCACGCGCGTGTAGGCGCGTTCGACGAGCGCGGTGTCGCTCGTGTCGGAGAGATCGCTGATGAGCCGCGCGCCGAACGGATCTTCGGGAAACGTGATGGGCGATGCGATGCGCGACAGCGCCGCGTGCTCGTCGAAGAGCCACGCGCTCTTGAAGTCCCACCAGCGCGTCGATGCGAACACGGCGTCGAACGCGGCGTCGGCGAGACCATGCAGATCATGGCGCGTGACGCCGACGGTCCATGCGAGCCAGCGCGTCTCGGGATGCTTCTCGCGCACCGCCGCGCCGAGCCTGCGCCACACGTGCGCGGGCACCGCATGCGGCGAATCGAAGCGAAAGCCGCCGACGCCCGCGTCGGCGAGCAGGTTCAGCTCGCGCGCCCACCATTCGGTCAGATGATGCGCGGACTCGCCATCGGCGAAGTTCGCCCAGGCGACATCGCGCTGACGCGGCGGCTTGCGTGGATCGAGCCGCGCATCGGCGCTCTCGAACGGCTGAAACCAGTGTTTGTTCTCCTGATAGAGCCCGCCTTCCGCGCTCACGCGATCGATCACGATATCGACGAGCAGCGTGAGCTTGTGTTTCTTCGCGGCGTCGGCGAGCTGGCGCAGGCCATCGGATGCGCTCGCATCGGATTCGAAAACAGGATGCAGCCGATGATGATCCGCGACGGCTTCGCGGTGCCCGTTGCTGCCGGGCACGAACGGCGAGCCGATCAGGACGTGATCGAAGCCGAGCGCGGCCGCATGCCTGAACTGGTCGGGCCAGTTCGCGAGCGGGCCGACGAGCAGGGGATCGATGAAGTAAATACGCGGCGCGTACGCATGATGAGCTTGATGGTTTTCCATCGTTCGTCTTTTCCAGAGTCGTCCTGCGGTGGCGGGGATGCGGGCATCAATCGCGATCACGCTCACGGGCCAAACTGCTGAAGAGCCGGTCCGCACATACGGAATCGCGCGGCGCTCAGGCGGAACTCAGATTACACCCTGGCGCCGCGTGAATCGACGCCTGCCTGGCCGCGTATCGCGATGCACCGTGCATCGAGCGCTGGCCGCGCTCACGGTGGGCGCCACGATCCCAAGTGATTTCCTTCGGAGCATTCCCTTCGATCGTTCTTGAAGGGACTTCCTTCGGTCGTCGCACGGGGCGAGGCAGCACGTTGCGTGCCGCGCCCCTTGCGAATGCCCGGTTCGGCTTTGCATCAAGGCACTACTATGGAGCAACTGCGCCGCCCATGCTCATGCGGTGCGCGCAAGCGAACGCGCGTCCTGCGCGTGGGTCTGCGCGGGCGCCTGCATGACGTCCGGAACACGGCGCGCACGCAATGTCGACCGGCTCGGACGCGCGTCGCTCAGGCCGACGTACAGTGCGACCATCGTCGTCACGGCTTCGTTCCATCCGAAATCGCAGGACATCGCGTTGCGCTGCAGCGCGCGCCACACTTGCGGACGCATGTAGGCATCGAGCGCGCGGCTCGCGGCGTCGATGACATCGGCGGCGCGTTCGCCATCGAAGAGAAAGCCCGTGGGCGCGTGCGAGGCGCGCGGCGCGGGGATCGACGCGATCGGCATGTCGTGCGTGCCGTCGCGCAGATACGCCGATGGACGCAGCACGTCGCGCACGCCATGCGCCGCGTTTTGCGCCGCATCGACGATCGTGTCGGCGAGGCCGCCCACGCGCGACGCGATCGGCAACGTGCCGTAGCGCATCGCATACATCTGCGTCAGGCCGCACGGCTCGAAGCGGCTGCCGTGCAGCAGAAGATCGGCGCCCGCGTGCAGTGCATGCGCGCGCCGTTCGTCATATCCGATATACACGCCCACGCGATCCGGCCACTCCTGCGCGAGTTTCCTGAAGCCCGCCTCGATATACGCTTCGCCCTTGCCGATCACCGCGAGTTGCAGTCGCGGATGTTTTTCGAGCAGCCGGGGCAGCGCCTCGACCACGACATCGGCGAGCTTTTGACCGGTCATGCGGCTACCGATCGCCATGAGCGGCGCGAACGGATCGACGGGCAGGCCGAACTTGCGTTGCAGCGCGCGCTTGCACGCGTGCTTGCCGCGCATGTCGTCGAACGAATAGTTGCGTTCGATGAGCGGATCGGCGGCGGGATCCCACGTTGCTTCGTCGATGCCGTTCACGACGCCCTGCAATTTGTCCGCGCAGCTTTGCAGCACGCCTTCCATCAGGTGCCCGAAGCGCGGCGTGAGAATCTCGCGCGCATAGGTTTCGGAGACGGTCGTCACGCGATCGGCATGCACGATGCCCGCTTTCATCAGACTCAGCGCGCCGTAGAACTCGATGCTCTGCGGATCGCTGAGCGCATGCACCAGCCATTTTTCCGGCACACCGAGCGACGCACCAAGCGAGAGCGCGTAGTTGCCCTGGAATGCGAGATTGTGGATCGTGAATACGCTCTTCGCGTGCACGCCCGCGTGCTTCATCAGGAGCGGCGTGAGGGCCGTATGCCAGTCGTGCGCATGAACGATGTCCGGCTTCTTCACGCCGCGCACGCCTTCGGCGATCCTGACGGCGGCGGCCGAGAGCGTCGCGAAGCGGATCGCGTTGTCCGGATAGTCGCGGCCCTGCGCATCCTGATAGAGACCGGTGCGCGCATAGAGCGCGTCGCAACGGAGCAGCAACACGGGCACGCCGGTGTCGGGCATGCGTCCGCGCAACAGCGCCGCATCGCCGCCGGGCAGGCCTGTGAGCGTGCCGACCTTGCTCAGACCTTCTGCCTGAGCGATCGCGTTCGGGTAGGCGGGGAGCAGGATGGTGGCATCGACGCCGGCTTCGCGCAGCGCGGCGGCGTAGGCGCTGACCATGTCGCCGAGTCCGCCGGTCTTGGCGAGCGGCACGGCTTCGGAGGCGACCAGCAGAACGTTCAAAGGCAAAATGGGGCTCCTGAGCAAGAGGAACGTGCGGGCGAAAAGCCGCGCATGCGAGCGCTGATCGGGGTTTCGTCGGAACTGACTGGCGCAGTGCAGCAATCGGTGTGCCACGAGACCGATTGCGTGAACGGTGCAGCCCGTCCATGTGCGCCGATGGCGCTAAAAGACCGCCGGCGGAACGGCACGAACGTGCCGCGTGTAAAACTGACAGCGGCACGCGCCGCGTTTTTACACGGCGTATCCGACGAGCTTATGGAGCGCGCGTGACAGCGTCGTTTCAGCCGCCGACCATGCTCGCGGCGATGTTGATCGAGAGCCCGAGCACCGCGAGGTTGAAGAAGAACGACAGCACCGCCTGCCCGAGCGCCGTGCGGCGCGCGGCTGTCGATGCGAGGGCGACGTCGGCGGTCTGGGATGCGACCGCGATCGTGAAGGAGAAGTAGAGGAAGTCCCAGTAATCGGGCTTCAGATGCCGGTCGGGAAACCTGAGCGCGGGATCGTTGTCCGGCGACTGATAGTAATGGCGCGCGTAGTGCAGCGTGAACATCGTCGGGATCAGGAACCAGGCGCCGAGCATCGTCGCGCCGGTCAGCACGTAATGCAGCACCGCTCCGGAGCCCATGTTCTTCGCGGTCGATAACTCCATGACGATCGCCACGATGCTCGCGATTGCCGCGACGCTCACGACCATCAGGACGGTTGCGGCGTTCTCGTCCTCGCGTTCGGCGAGCGCTTGCACGTCGCTCTGGCGCGCCGTCGCCATCTTCAGCCAGATCAGCACGAGATAGAGCCACACCGCCGAGTCCCAGCCGATCAGCGCCCGCGCGGTCGGCCGCACGTGCGCCGGAACCAAAGCGGCGACGACGCAACCAACCAGAAGGCCGATCAGGGCGCGCGGCCGGTAGCGCAGAACGGGCGGGAGAATCTGCTTCATTTCGTTTTTATCCGCATGAGAGCCAGGCTTCGCTCGATGCCTGCGATTATTGCCCGGCCACCTTTCGGCAGCCTGAGGAAAGCGCATGAAAGCGTCTGAGCGCGTTTCTTTCGTGATGCGGCGGAGCATCGTGGCGAGCGTGTGCGCCGCGTGGGCGTTGCCGCCGCTGCGCGCTCAACCGGCGCGCGCGCCCGGCTTCGATACGTTTCTCGCGGTATCGGCGCGACTCACCGGCCGCGCGAGCTTCGATCCGCTTCTGGCCGACCGCGTGCACGCCGCGCTCGCCCGCAACGTGCCCGGATTCGCCGCGAAGATCGCCGCGCTGAATCAATGGATCGCGACGCACGGCGGCACGCCGACAGACATCATCACCGCCGCGCTCGAACCCACGCATCCCGAACTGGCGAAGACCGTGAGCGCGGTGATGCGTGCGTGGTATCTCGGCGTCGTCGGCGAGCCGCCGCATGTCGAGGTCGTTGCGTACGAACGCGCACTGATGTTCGATCCGGTCGGCGACATGCTCACGATTCCCTCATACTGCCGCGGCGAGCCGGCCGACTGGGCGCAGAAGCCCTGAACAGCCGGACCGCCGTATCACGACCAAGGACAAAGGCGCGCGCATGGCGGGTTCCACTTCGGCGGATGTGGTCGTCGTCGGGTCGGGCGTGGCGGGCAGTCTCGTCGCGTATCGGCTGGCGAGGGCGGGCGCGTCGGTGATCCTGCTCGAAGCCGGGCCGCGTCTCGCGCGCTGGCAGATCGTCGACAGCTTTCGCCGCGTGGCCGACAAGCGCGACCTGTGCGCGCCGTATCCGCTGTTGCGTCACGCGCCGCGCCCCGAGCCGATGAATCCCGGCGCGTATCTCATCGATCGCGGCGCGACGCCGTATCAGCCGCAATATCTTCGGCTCGTCGGCGGCACGACGTGGCATTGGGCCGGCGCCGCGTGGCGACTCTTGCCCGCCGATTTTCGCGTGAAGTCGCTATACGGCGTCGGGCGCGACTGGCCGTTTCCCTACGAGACGCTGGAGCCTTGGTACGGGCAGGCGGAAGTCGAGCTGGGCGTCGCGGGCCCGGACGTCGATCTCGGCTCGCCGCGCTCCACGCCGTATCCGATGAGCGCGCTGCCGCTTTCATGGATGGACCGGCGGGTGGCCGAGGTGCTCGGCGCGCAGTCGTTGCGCGTCGTGCCCGAGCCGATGGCGCGCAACAGCCGTCCTTACGATGCGCGACCCGCGTGCTGCGGCAACAACAATTGCATGCCGATTTGCCCGATCGGCGCGCTGTACCACGCCGCCACGCACGCCGACAAGGCCGAGCGCGCGGGCGCGACGCTGATCGCGCAGGCTGTCGCGTATCGCGTCGAGGCGAACGATCGCGGAGACATCGTCGCGATTCACTGCAAGGACCCGAACGGCCAGAGCACGCGCGTGACCGGCAGGCGCTTCGTGATCGCGGCGAACGGCATCGAAACGCCGAAGCTGCTTTTGATGTCGGCGTCGGCGCGCTATCCAAAGGGCATCGCCAATGGTTCAGATCAGGTCGGGCGCAATCTGATGGATCATCCCGGCGCGAGCGTGAGCTTTCTCGCGAACGAGGCGCTGTGGCCGGGGCGCGGGCCGGTGGAAATGAGCTCGATCGTCGATTTTCGCGACGGCCCGTTTCGCGCGCAGCAGGCGGCGAAAAAGCTGCATCTGTCGAACGCCGCGCCGACGCTCGCCGTCACCTGGAATCTTGTCGGCCGAGGTCTGACGGGCGGCGAGCTCGACCGGCAGATCCGCGAGCAATGCGCGCGCAGGCTGACGTTCGGCAGCTTTCACGAGCAATTGCCATCGGGCGCGAATCGCGTGACGCTGTCGGCGCAAAAGGATGCGCTCGGCTTGCCGCGCCCGGAGATCGCCTATTCCATCGACGATTACGTGCGCAAGAGCGCCGCCGATACGCACGCGCAGTTCGAGCGCATCGCCGGCATGTTCGAGGGCACCGAAATCGAATACGACGATTCGCTCGGCGCGAGCAGCCACATCATGGGCACGGCGATCATGGGCCGCGATCCGAACGATGCGGTCGTCGATGCCGAATGCCGCGCGCACGATCATCCGAATCTTTTCATCGCCGGCAGCGCGGTGATGCCGGCGGGCGGGTCGGTCAACTGCACGCTGACGATCGCGGCGCTGTCGCTGCGACTCGCCGGCACGATCGAAACATCGCTCCGATGAACGCGCGGCTCGCGTGCCTGATCGTCGTGCTGGCGTGTCTGCCCGGCCTCGCCAGGGCACAAACGAATGCCGCTCAGGGCGAATATCTCGTACGCGCGGGCGGCTGCATGAGCTGCCATACCGCCGATCCCGCGCGGCCTTTCGCGGGCGGCAGGCCGATCGCGACGCCGTTCGGCAACGTGTTCGCGCCGAACATCACGAGCGACCGCGAAACGGGCATCGGCGCATGGACCGACGCGCAATTCGTCCGCGCGATGCGCGAGGGCATCGGCCGCAACGGCGAGCAACTCTATCCGGCGTTTCCGTACACCGCGTACACGCTGCTCTCCGACGCCGATCTGCTCGCGATGCGCGCGTGGCTTGCGACCGTGCCGCCCGTGCGCGCCGCGACGCCGCGCAACACGCTCGCGTTTCCCTTCGACCAGCGCTGGCTGATGACGCTGTGGAATCTGTTCAACTTTTCGCCGGGGCGCTTCGTGCCCGATCCGTCGAAGAGCGCGGAGTGGAATCGCGGCGCGTATCTCGTCGAAGGGCTCGGGCATTGCGGCGAATGTCACACGCCACGCAACTGGCTCGGCGGGCTTAATCGAAGCGAGCGGCTCGGCGGCGCGACGGTCGCGGGCTGGCAGGCGGGCAACCTCACGCCGGAGCGCGTTGCGGGCATCGGCGCATGGCGTGACGATGAACTGCTGCGCTTCCTGTCGACCGGCGCCGCGCCCGGCCGCGCCTATGCCATCGGACCGATGGCGGAAGTCGTCGCGACGAGCACGCAATTCCTGACGACCGCCGATCTGCGCGCGATGATCGCGTATATGCGCGCGGTGCCGCCCGTCGCGGTGAAGGACGCGCGCTCGCGCACGAGTTTCGGCCGGCCAGCCCGCACGGATATCACGGCGCTCGACACCGACGGCGCACGGCTCTACGCCGCCGCGTGCGCCTGTTGCCACGGCATGACGGGCGAGGGCAGCAAGCCGTTTCCCCCGCTCGTCCACGACGGCGTGACCGGCGCACTCGGCACAGCGACGACGAGCAATCTCGTCCTCGTGATCCTGCACGGCGTGAATCGCCAAACGCGCGATGCGTACGCGCAGATGCCCGCATTCGCCGCGCAACTGACCGACGAACAGATCGCCGCACTGAGCAATTTCATCACGCGCCAGTTCGGCGATCCACGCGCGACGACCGATGCGAAAGCGGTCGCGCGGCTTCGCTCGATGACGCAATAAATACGGTTCCCGACAAGCACGTGCGGCAGCTTTTACACGTGCTTCGAGCGCGCCGGTAACGCCGTTGTAACGAGTGTGGATGCGGCTTGCAGACTGCTTGCAAAAGCGAGCCAGCACTCACATTCCGTCATTGAGCAGCGCTATCATGGGCGCATGAATGGTCCTACCTATCCTATCGTCTGCAGGCATCCTGCCAATGATATCGGCCGCGATTTCGTGGTCGGCGATCTGCATGGCTGCGTGGATGCGCTGCGCTATCTGTTGCGCGAAATCGGCTTCGATGGTGCGCGGGACCGGCTATTTTCCGTCGGCGATCTGGTCGATCGCGGCACGGACTCGCTCGCGGCCGTCGATCTCATCGACAAGCCGTGGTTCTATCCGGTGCTCGGCAATCACGAGGATTCGCTGATCTCCGTGGCGGCAGGCACGATGCGCCGTCAGTCGTGGTATGCGATCGGCGGCGCGTGGGCCGAAACGGTCCCCGACGATCAACTCGCCGCGCTCGCGGCGCGGCTCGCGAAGCTGCCGCTCGTGCGCATCGTCGGCGAGGGCGAGCGGCGCTTCAATGTGCTGCACGCGGAGTTTTTCGGCAACGACGCCGAACTCGACGCCGGCGATTTCCACGAAGACGTGCGCAGCCAGATTCTGTGGGGTCGCGGCCTCGCGCTCGGTCACGCGGACCCGCAGCAGCAGCTCGGCCTGTCGCCGACCTACTGCGGCCATACGCCGACGCGCGCGGTGAAGCAGATCGGCTCGCAGATTTACATCGATACGTGCGCTTTCGCGCCGGAAGGCCGGCTCACGATCGTTCAGGCCGGCACCGAGGAACGCTGGTCCGTCAAGGAGCGCTGGGCCGCCTCCGAAGGCGCGCGCGAACTCGCGCTGCCCTGATTCCCCTGCCTGCTCGCACGGGCGGCCGCTCCGGCACGCACGTTGCTCGATGCATCGCCATGACTCGAACGACAATCAGGCGAGGCGCGCGGTGGCGAGAATCGGAACGAACAACGAGACAGGCGGCGGGGCCAGCGACGTTCTGACGGGCGGCGTGCAGGGCTGCCCGGAAGATTTGCCGCCGGGCCTGCGCTACATGGACGATTCGCGGCGCGGATATACGCGCGACTGGATCGACGGCGCATTCGCGTACTTCAACACGCAAGGCAAGCGTATCGACGACGAAGCCGAGATTCGCCGCATCAATGCGCTCGCCGTTCCGCCCGCTTATACCGATGTGTGGATCTGCCCGGACTCGCGCGGGCATCTCCAGGCAACCGGACGCGATGCGCGCGGGCGCAAGCAATATCGCTATCACGCGCAATGGCGCGAAACGCGTGACGCCAACAAGTACGAGCGCATGCTCGCGTTTTCCGTCGTGCTGCCGAAGCTGCGATCGCGCGTCGCACGCGATCTCAAGCTCGACGGCATGCCGCGCAACAAGGTGCTCGCGACTGTCGTGCGCCTGCTCGACACGACGCTCATCCGCGTCGGCAGCGAGGAATACGCGCGTGAGAATCGCTCGTACGGACTGACGACGCTCAGGAAGCGCCATCTGAAAGTATCGGCGGGAACGTTGAGATTCAGGTTCCGCGGCAAGAGCGGCATCGAGCACGATGTCGCGGTCAGCGACACGCGGGTCGCGCGCATCGTCAAACGCTGCATGGACTTGCCGGGCCAGGATCTCTTCCAGTACCTCGATGCGGACGGCACGCGCCATACCGTTTCCTCATCCGATATCAACGACTATCTCCACGAGATCACGGGCGCGGATTTCACCGCGAAGGACTATCGGACGTGGGCCGGCAGCGTGTTCGCGCTCGCGGCGCTCAGACGGCTGAAATGGGAAACCGTGACGGAGGCGCGCAGGCATATCGTCGGCACGATCAAGGAAGTCGCGCAACTGCTGCGCAACACGCCCGCCGTGTGCCGCAAGTGCTACGTGCATCCGGCGGTGATCGACGCATTCGAGGCCGGCGAACTTGCCGAGACGATGTCCGCGTCGCGCCGTCACGGGCTCAAGACCGACGAGGCCGCGCTCGCGATCTTCCTCGAAAAGGAAGCGAAGCGCCGCACGCGCGAGGCGGCGCGCAAGAACCGCAAGGGCGAGGCGCCAGCCGACGCGCGCCTGACCAGGCTGCTATCGGAATCGAGCCGCAAGGCGCGCGCCGGCGGGCTGAAGGCGAGCGGCAAGAACGTGGCAGCGCAGGCGCTGGAACATGTCGCGAAGAAGCCGGCGAGGAAAGCGGCGCGTCCGGCTTCGAAGAAGCTCGCGCGCACGCGCACCGAAACGGCGATAGCGATCCGCTGAGACGAGTGAAACGTTTGCCCGCTCAGCCGACCTGATTCAGCTCGAAAACATAGTCGATCGTCTCGCCGTTCCAGTTGTATTCCAGATATGCCGCGTGCCGGCAGTCGCGCAGCATCGTCGTGCGCAGCGCGGCGAGGCATTCCCCCTCCGGATCGCGCACCGACGGATACGCGATCCCCGGCGCGCTTGCCGCACGCACCGCGCGCCCGAGCGCCGTGCCCGGGCCGTAGTCGTCCGGCGCGAGAATGCGCGGATCGAGGCCCGCCTGCACGATCGCGTCGCCGCGCAGATCGACGACTTCGCCGCGCGCCATCACCGTATAGAGGCGCATCTGCTGGCGCAGCGGCGCTTCGTTCGTCGCCGCGAGAAAGAGGCCGGCGTGATAGCGCGTTTCGGCGATCGCGGTCTGCCGTTCGCGGCCGCAATAGAACACGCCGTAGCTGCCATCGGAAAAGCGGCTGCCGTTCGGATTCAGATGCGTGAACGCGGCCATGATCGGCCCGCAACCCGGCCCGAAACAGCGTTCGTCGGCCGGCACGAGGTCGAGTTCGCCGACTTCGGTGCGCAGGCGGTCGTTGGTCATCGCTTCGAGCGCATAGAGCGCTTCGAAATCCTGCGGCGACGCCACTCGGTCGAACAGATTGACGGCCGGAAAACGCGTTGGAATCACGCGATACGCAGGCGACCAGTCGATGAAGCTGTGGGGCCACCGTTCGCGCCAGTTCGATTCGTCCTTGTTGAATGCTATCCCCATCACGCCCAGCCGCCTCGCATCGCGTCGAGATACTGGCGCACGGCGACGAGGTCGCTGATATTGCCCGCCAGCAGGCGATCGAGCGCCGGATGGCCGCCGAAGGGCGGCGCGGCGTTGGGGCGGCGGATCCAGGTATCGGCGGCTTTGGGATCGGGCAAGAGGATCTGCAGCGCCTTGTAGATGCCGAGAATCAGCGAGAGGCGCTCCAGCGTGTCGCGCGCAAGCCGTGCGGATCCGGGGTCCTGCTTCCACTTGAAATAAGTCGAGCGGCCGGGCGAGCCGAGCAGCGTGATCTGCTCTTCGGCCGAAAGCTCCCAGTCGCGCGCGATATTGAAGAACGCGCGCAGGCCGGCGGCAGAGAGATCGCCCGAATCCAGTGCCGGGCGCGGCACATGGCGGCTGGCCGGCGCAAGTTCGGCGCGAGCGGCGTTGGACATGTCGTTAAGTCTCCAAAGGAACTTGTTTCACATATTAGTCCACATTTGGATTAATACAAGCATGCCATGAATGTTTCGACTCGCAGCGACGGATCAGCCGTCATCGTCAGTGGGACCGTAGCGGCGGCCCGGCACGTGGGACTTGAGTGCATCCGCGATCTGCGAGGGCGTGCAATCGGCGGGAAGCACGCGCCGTTGCACGCGCTGATCGTTCTTCAGCACCCATTCGACCATGCGATACGCCGGTCCCCACAACGGTTCGACCGGCAGGGACAGACGGCATTCGCGCAGCGTGAGCGCGTATTGTTTGCGCATCGTCGGAGCGAGATTGGCAAAGCTTCGGCGCGCGGCAGTGTTGGCTGACATGGCACATTCCTCACGGTGATGACCCGGCCGTCCGATGCGGACGGCGGCAATTGAGCCGGATCGCGAGACGAGTGTGTCGGGTGAGAATTAAGGGCGACTTAATCGCGAGCGACGCCGCATCGAGCCGCGACGAAATGCCGCCGAAAGACGCCGCGAACGCAGGTCAAGAGGTGCTTCGGCATTTTCACCACGCCGCGTGCCGCCTGTTTGCCGTGGCGACGGCTTACTGTATATTCGTACAGCTTGTCTGCAACAGGGAGCCTGCCGATGATTTCACGCAACGATCCGCTCGAAGCGGCTGCGCTCGAACGTTTCATGCGCGCGACGCGCGCGGTCAACGTGGCGTTCGACGCGACGCGAGGCGAGTCCGATTTCATGCAGGACGGGCAATCCGTCGCGCGCTCGCTCGAGCGTCTCGACGCCGCGTTGCGCGAACTGGAAACCTCCGAGCAGTCGCTCGACGCCATCCTCTCGCGCAGAGCGGGCCACTAACCGTTGGAGCGAATCACTTGAAGCGCGTATTCCTGATCCTCGTTCTTCTGATCGGCTCGTCGTCGCTTTTTGCGGCCGAGCGCTACACGGAAGTCTGGAATCCTCCCGAAGCACAGTCCGTCAAGGGCAAGAGCAAGACGCACGCGGCCGCGCAGACCGCCGCAGCCAGGAAAAAGCACAAGAGCGCGACGTCGGTGAAGCAGGTCGCCGACCGGGCCGCCATCGAGCAGCCGTCCGCCACGCCGCGTCCGAAGTCGGCGTCGCCGAAGCCGGCCGTGCCGGTCATTCCGCGCAAGATCGAGCCGAACGGACAGGTGATGCGCGTCTAGAACACGTGCGCGAGGCACGAACAGCAAAAAGGGGCGCCCGAATGGAGCGCCCCTTTTTGCTTTTGCGGCCAGACTGGCCGCGCTATGTCACAACCGACCCATCAACAACAGAACGATCACCACGACCAGCACGACGCCGAGAATCCCGCTCGGCCCGTAGCCCCAACTGCGGCTGTGCGGCCAGGAAGGTATGGCGCCGATCAAAAGCAGGATCAGGATGATCAGCAGTATGGTTCCGATCGTCATTCGACTTCTCCTTGTTCAAATGACCGCGGGACGGACCGGCGTCCGGCGCAGCCTCCCAACTGTCATCGACAGTCATGCGCCAGGGGAACGGCGGCTCGTGGCCGCCGGCACGATCAGATGTGCGATCGACGAGAGGAGAAGAGCAACGGTCGTGCCAGTAAGCCTGAAAGACCGTGGCACAAGGCGTTCCGCGGATCGAAGGAACGTCCGCGTGAGCATACGATTGTCGAAAAGGAGAGGCGAAACGAGGCAGGGCGGGCAAAAGTTGCACGGCGCTTGAAAGCCGCCGTGCAGTTCGTCGCAAAGAACCGGTCAGAAAATGCCGCGGAACGCCCAGAACAGCAGGCCCGAGAGCGCGATCGACACCGGCAGCGTCAGGATCCACGCGAGCGCGAGGCTGCGCACGGTGCGCCACTGCAGGCCGGAGCCGTTCGCGGCCATCGTGCCCGCGACGCCCGATGACAGCACGTGCGTCGTGCTGACCGGCAGGCCGTACACATCGGCGGCGCCGATGGTCAGCATCGCCACGAGCTCCGCCGACGCGCCTTGCCCGTACGTCAGATGCGTCTTGCCGATGCGCTCGCCGACCGTCACCACGATGCGCTTCCAGCCGACCATCGTGCCCAGACCGAGCGCGACCGCTACGGCGACCTTCACCCAGGTCGGAATGAACTTGGTCGCGTGGTCGAGTTGCTTCTTGTAGTTGTTGAGCACGGCGTCATCGTCGCTGGAGAAGGCCGGCGCTTTCTGCTTCTCCATGATGCGCAGCGCTTCGGACGCGATGTACATCTCGTTGCGCACGTTGCGGACGTTGCCTTGCGGCACGTCGGCGATCGTCTGGCTCGGGCGGATCTGCGATTCGATCGAATCGACCACGCTCTTCAGCGACGCGATCGTGTCCGGCGCGAGCGTCTTCGTCTGCACGTATTTTTCGACCTGGCCGCGCGCGTCGGCTGCCGGCGCCGCGCCGTTGCTGTAGCGCTGCAGCACGTCGGACGCGCTGTGGCTCACGGCGACGAAGGTCTGCGTCTCGTTCGCCGTCACGGCCTTGTTGAGCGCGTAGGCGGTCGGCACGGTGCCGATCAGGATCAGCATGATGAGGCCCATGCCTTTCTGGCCGTCGTTGGAGCCGTGCGCGAACGATACGCCCGTGCAGGTGAGGATCAGCAGGCAGCGGATCCAGAACGGCGGCGGCGTGTTCTTTTCCGGTTCCTTGTAGAGCGCCGGCACGCGCACGACGAGCTTCAGCACATAGAGCAGAAACCCCGCGAGTACGAAGCCGATGATCGGCGAAAACAGCAGCGACTTGCCGACCGACATCGCCTGGCTCCAGTCGACACCCGATGTGCCGTTGGTGCCGTGCAGCATCTGGTTCATGAGGCCGACGCCGATCACCGAGCCGATCAGCGTATGCGAGCTCGACGAAGGAAGACCGAGCGCCCAGGTGCCTAGATTCCAGATGATCGCAGCGATCAGGAGCGCGAAGACCATCGCGAAGCCCTGCGAGCTGCCGACGCCGAGAATCAGCTCGACCGGCAGCAGTTGCAGGATGCCGAACGCGACCGCGCCGCTCGAAATCAGCACGCCGATGAAATTCCATGCACCCGACCAGACAACCGCTAAGTTTGGTGTCAAAGAGTGCGTGTAGATTACGGTTGCGACAGCATTCGCGGTGTCGTGAAAGCCGTTGACGAATTCGAAGCCGAGCGCGATCAGCAGCGCGACGCCGAGCAGGACATACGGAAACACCGACGATTCGCGCACCGGCGCGAGATCTTCGAGCAAATGCAGGACGCAGTACACGGCGCCCACGCCGATGGCGAGCAGAAAAAGCAGCAGCGCGAGCCGCTGGCCGAGCGTGCGGCCTTCTCGTGATTGGGGAAAGGCAATCTGGTTCATGTCGCGTCCTTGGGTGGTCTTGCGCGAGGGCGTATCGGAAGGTGAAAAAGCAGACGAGAAGCGTTTCAGAAGCTCAAATGGCCATGTTTCCCGGTGCGTGTGTCGATTTCATGACTCGGGAAAGACGAGCCTTTCGTATGAATTGACGGGCGGCGCGAGACTGCTCCGGGAGACTTCATGACGATGTGGGTCGAGGTCACGTTGCAATCCAGCCGATCGGACGACGGATCGATCTGCGCGCTCGCGGAGACGTTGCAGCGCATCGCCGCGTTCGCGGGCGCGACACCTTTGTCGACGCGCTTCGCGACGCGCGTGATTCCGCTGAAAGCGCCGGGCTGGCGGCTGTCGGTCGAAACGCTGGAGGGCGCGCGCACGCTATGCGCCGTGGAGACGGAAGGCGCGCCGATGCCCGGTTTCATGCGCTACCGGACGTTCGCGCGGCCTGCGGGCGAGGATCTGGCGGCATCGCTGATCGAATTCGCACAAGCCGACGAAGCGTTGCGCGCGCCGCTTGCGAAGGCGTATCGGCAGACGGAGCCCGAAACCGTCGTGCCGCCTGACGCTTTTGCGCCCGAGCTCGAAGTCGAGCGCATCGAATGGCGCATCGACGCGAGCGGCGCGGACATCCTCGCGACGCTCGAAACGTCCGCGCAGACGCCGCCGACGTTGCGGCTCGCGGCGCCGGCGGTGAACGGTGCGCTCGATGCGGTCTTCAGCGTCGCGGGCGAAGTGATCGATGCCGCGCCGTTTTACATCGCGCCGGACGATGAGCACGCGTCGGAAGCGGAACCGGTGTATGCGGCGACGCTCGATCTTCCGCGCACCGCGACGCGCCGCGCCGCGTTCGTCGCGATTGCGTCGTCGGTGGCGGGGCAGTGGTTTGGCAACGCGGCGGCATCGCGCGCAGGTCTCGGCGACGAGCACGTGCACCAGTTGCGCGTCGCGCAGCGGCGGCTCAAGACTTTGCTGAAACTCTTTCGCGATAATGTCGATGATGTCTGGAGCACCCGCATCGCGCCGGATCTGAAGTGGTTCGGCGACCTGCTAGCCGATGCGCGCGACTGGGACGTTTTCGTCGACAAGACGCTCCCCGCGTACGCCGAATCGGACGACAGCGCCGAGCGCTGGCAGACGCTCATCGCCGCCGCGGACGTGAAGCGCCGCGTCGCGCGGGACAAGGTGCGCGATGCGCTCGCGTCGAAGCGCTACGCGCGTCTCACGCTCGCGTTCGTCGAATGGCTCGCCCGCTTCGCCTCGCAAGAGGACGAGTCGCCGACGCGCTTCGTGAGCTACGCCGAAAAGCGCATCCGCAAGGACTACCGGCGCATCGCGCGCGTGCCCGATCTCGCGTCGCTCGAAGCGCATGAGCGGCATCGCGTGCGCATTCATGCAAAGCGGCTGCGCTATGCGCTCGAATTCTTCCGCTCGGTCACGTCGCGGCGCACCCGCAAGGACACCGCGAAGCTGCTCGGCGAGTTGCAGACGGCGCTCGGCGAAGCGAACGATGCGGCCGTCGCCGCCGATCGGCTCGCGTCGATTCCGCAAGCCAGCGATTACCAGCGCGGCTTCGCGCGGGCGTGGGGCGCGGCGTCGGCGAGGAAGGACGCGCAGGAGGGCGAGCGGCTGCTTCGCGCGATGCGTCGTCCGCGTCTGAAGGCATCGATATAATGCGTCACGCGTTCATTGATCCGGCACGGTCCGCAAAGGCGACAGATGAGTAAGACAGCACCGTCGAACGTGCGCGATCCGCTGGAACTCGGCGGCTCCGTATGGCTGCGAAGCGGCACCGAGACGCTCGGCGGCGCGGCGCGCATCGCGCTTCTGGCGGCGATTCGCGACGCGGGATCGATCACCGGCGCGGCGAAGGCCGTCGGCATGAGTTACAAGGCCGCGTGGGATGCAGTCGATACGATGAACAACCTGGCCGGCGAGCCGCTCGTGACGCGCGCGGTCGGTGGCAAGGGCGGCGGCGGCACGGTGCTCACGCCGGCCGCGCTTCGTCTCATCGACACGTTCCGCACGATCGAACGCGAGCATCGAAAATTTCTGGAACGGGCGGGCGCGGCCATCGACGGCTTCGCCCATGACTGGCAACTGATCGGGAGACTAGGCATGAAAACAAGCGCACGCAACCAACTGGCCGGCAAGGTAACGAAAGTCACGCGCGGTGCGGTCAACGATGAAATCGAACTCGGCTTGCCGGGCGGTCAGACGATCGTCGCGGTCGTGACGCACGAGAGCACGCAATCGCTCGGGCTGAAGGAAGGCGGCGACGCGTTCGCGCTCATCAAGGCGTCGTGGGTCATGCTGATGGAAGACACGAACGCGAAGCTGTCGGCGCGCAATCAATTGCGTGGCACGGTTGCCAGCGTGACGAAGGGCGCGGTCAATGCGGAAGTTTCGCTGTCGCTCGACGGCGGCACGACCATCACCGCGATCATCACGAACCAGAGCGCCGATACGCTCGGCCTCGCGCAAGGTCAGAAGGCCGTGGCGGTGATCAAGGCGTCGAGCGTGATCATCGGCGTGAACGACTAAGCAGCGCGCAGTGCGAACGCGGCGGCAGTATCAGGCGGCCGCGCGTTGCTCCGGCGGCAGTTCCGTGCGGCGATCCGGCGCGCGAAAGGTCTTCGCCTTCCAGCTCGCCCGCACATAGGGACGCTCGTGGCCCGACAACCCGAGCGCGATTTCCGTGATCCAGTGCTGCGTCGGCACGGGCACGCCATGCAAGGCCACGACGACCACCGCGAGACTCGCCGCGACGGGCGCGGGCGCGAGCTTGCCGGACTCGGCCCGCCACGCGATCCACACGAACGCGAGCGCGACCACCGCGCCGAGCGCGCAACCCGCGACCACTTCCGAGACCGAATGCGCATCGAGCACGACGCGCGACACGCCGACCCAGATTCCCAGCATCAGACCGAGCGCGACGCCGATGGCGCGCACTGCACCACGCGTGGGCAAGAGCGCGACGAAGATCGCGACGGGCAGAACCGCCGTCGACATCAACGCATGTCCGCTGATGCCGGTGAAATCGAGATGACGCACGCCGATTCCCCAGCCGATGAACGCGATCTTGCTCAACGCGACGAGGCCGCTTGCCGCACCGAGCAGCGCGAGCCACGCGCCGGCGTATTTCCAGCGATAGCCGAGCGCGAGCCACGCGGCGACGATGAGCGCCACCGGCCCCATCACGCCGACGCTGCCGAGCGCGGTCACAAAAATCCAGTCGGAAAAAGATAAATCCACGTTCATTGCTACTCTTGGGAATGAGGGTTGCTGCAGTGCGGCAGCCACGCCAGAAATGGCCCGCGACTTCGGAAGCACGTCAAATGCGACGCCGCAAATTTATAGCAGTATAACGCTTGGGATCATGCTGAATTATGCGCCAATCGCCCGAGCGGTCTGCCCGTTACATCGCGTAACTTTCGTTTAATTTTGGCTTTTTTGTTGAATTGCTGTTAATTCATCCCGATATGTGAGTTCGGGGCGCGCGTCGTCACCGCGGTTTAGTGCTATTGTGCACTGCACAACCCGACGCGTTTCGACGCGTCATCCGATTGCACGTTTGTGGAGGACCCAGCCCAATGTCAAAAAGCCTTACCAAGCTCTGGTTGCGCGGCTTGAGACGCCTGGTCGCCGGCCAGGTGGATGCGATTCGCTCACCGAAGCCCCGCGCGGCGGCCAAGCCTGCGCGCGTGAAGACCACCAAATCGAAACTCAAGCCACGCACGGCCGCGAAAGCGCCGGTCGCGCCCAGTGCCGCCGCGCGACCGGCGGCGCGTGAATCGCGCGTTCGTCCGCGTGCGTCGGCGTGGGCGCGCGGCAAGTGGGCGCGCTCGTACCACTCGGCGCCGCCCACGGCCGGGCGCTTTGTGAATCACATGTCGTACGCGCTCTATATGCCGCCCAAAGCCGGGTCCGAGCCGATGCCGCTCGTCGTGATGCTGCACGGCTGCAAGCAGAACGCCGACGAATTCGCGCAAGGCACGCGCATCAATCTTCTCGCCGACAGATACGGTTTCGCCGTGTTGTTCCCCGAGCAGTCGAAGCACGATCACGCGCATCGCTGCTGGCGCTGGTATGACGATGCCGGGAGCGGCGGCGGCGAGGCGACGTCGGTCGTATCGCTGGTGAATGCGGTCGTCGAGCAGCACGATCTGGATGCGGAGCGGGTGTATGTCGCCGGAATGTCCGCCGGTGCGGGGCTCGCGGCGCTGCTCGCCGTGCGTTATCCGCACATGTTCGCCGCGGTCGGCCTGCATTCGGGCGTGGTGTTCGGCGAGGCGCGCTCGGCCATCGGTGCGATGGACGTGATGCGCCGTGGCGCGCGCAGCGATCCCGTTGCGCTGATCGACGCTGCCGTCGACGTCCGCGACTATCCGGGCATGCCCGCGATCATCGTGCACGGTGAGCTGGATTCCGTGGTGACGGCAGCGAATGCCGCGCAACTGGCGAAACAGTTTCTGCGGCTGAACGGTTTCATCGATGCGGCGGGCAATCGCCGCGCGGGCGAGGCACGCGAGGAAGAGCATCCGGACGGCGTCGTGACCGATTATTTCAAGAACAGCCGGCGCGTCGTGAAGACGTCGATCGTGCGCGGCCTCGGGCATTCATGGGCCGGTGGCGACGATACCGTCGCGTTCCATTCGTCCAAGGGGCCGGATTCGGCTGCGGTCATGTGGGAGTTCTTTAAGCACCAGCGGCGCCCCGGCGAGGCTGCGCGCGATGCGTATGTCGCCTGAAGGTCGCCGCCCAGCGTTTCAGGTGTTGCAAATTAGTCTTTCGTATCAATCTTCTAGCGGTTAGGGCTGGTGTTTGATAAGGGATTACCCTATAATCGGTTTCATAGGTAGTAACCCCAGTATTCAAGCGAGGTCCACCATGTTCCTGATTAGCCGCATTTTCCTGTTCCTTACCAAGTCCGCTGACGAGCGCGATCGTGCGCGCGACGACGCCTATCTGGCCGAAGCCACGGACATCTACGATCTCGAATATCGTATGAAAAAGCTGGATCGGCGTGCGATCGCTCGTCACCCGTCGTGGATGTCGAACTAAGCGTTTCGGTTTGAAGTGCGCCAGTCGGTTTCGGCGTCACTGCGGAATGTAAATGCAAAATGCCGGCTTTCGAGCCGGCATTTTCGTTTGCAACGCCCCCAGATGCGGCATCAAGTCAGGCGTTGGGCGTGCCGGTCGCGTCCGGAATGTCCGGCGAGTCCGACGACTGCACGCCGAAACAGCCGCGATAAGTCGCGTAGAACGAGCAATACAGCGCGGTCGTGACGATGATCGAAGCAGGCATGAGCACCGCCAGCGCCATTTCCTGACCCGCGCCGAGCGCCTGCATCAGCGCGGTCAGGCCGAACGACACCGCGAGCGCGATAGCGATCCACAGCACGCCGTAGTAAATAAACGCGCCACGGTTGCGCCAGCAGGACACGAGGCTGAAGAACAGCGCCTTCGCGGGCGGCACGTCGTGCCATGCGACGAGTATCGGCGCGAACCAGAACAGCATCGCAACTGGCACATAGCACCCCATCGCGACGAGCACTGCGAGCGGGCTGAAGCTCGCGGCGACGGTTTCCGGATCGCCGCTCGGGCCGTCGCCCATCATGATGCTGAGCAGTGTGCCGCCGTCGACGAGCGCCGATGCCGTGAAGATCACCGCCATCGCGACGATATACAGCGCGCCCAGCGCGAGCAGCCGCCGCGCGACGACGCTGCCGTACGAACGGAAGCCGTCGACGAGTATGGTCGGCCAAACGGGCTTGCCCGCGATCGTGTTGCGGCACGCCGCCATGAAGCCGACCGCGATGCCCGGAATAAAGAGCAACGGCAGGAGCGGGCCGAGGAGCGGCACGCGTGAGATCAGCGTCATCACGAACAAATAGGCGAAGAACACCGTGAGAAACGCAAACGGGTTGCGGCGGAACAGCCAGATGCCCTGACGGAACCACACGTAGCCGGTCTTGGCGGGAACTTCGATCAGTCGCATGTGGCTAGGTTATCGATTTACGGGAGAAGCGGCTTTGACGCGTTCGCGCAGAATGCGTTCGAAGTGGCCGGGATCGTGCGCGTTCAGCATCTGTGCTTCGCGCGGGCGATGGAAGTCGAAAAGGCGCGACACCCAGAAGCGCATCGCGCCGGCGCGCAGCATGTCGTTCCAGTGACGCTCCTCCGCGGGCGTGAATGGGCGCACGGTCTGATACGCGCGCAGCATCGCGTCGACGCGCGCCGAATCGAGCGCGCCCGTGGCGAGGTCGATGCACCAGTCGTTGACGGTCACGGCGACGTCGAAGAGCCACTTGTCGACGCCCGCGAAGTAGAAATCGAAGAAGCCGCCCAGTCGCGCGTGCTCGCGGCCGTGGGCAAACAGCACGTTGTCGCGGAACAGATCGCAGTGACACGGGCCATCGGGCAGCGATGCGTAATCCGCCGTGCCGAAGAACGCCGCCTGATGCGCGAGCTCGCTCTCGAAAAGGTCACGCTGCTCGCGGCTCAGAAAATCGACGATCGAGGGCGCCTTCTCCTGCCACCACGAAAGGCTGCGCAAATTCGGCTGATGCTGCGAAAAATCGCGGCCCGCGAGATGCATGCGCGCGAGCATCTGCCCGACTTCGATGCAATGCGCGGGCGTCGGCGCAAGTTCGGGCGCGCCTTCGAGCTTCGTCACGATGCTTGCGGGCTTGCCGTGGAGCATGCCGAAGAGCGAGCCGTCGCGGCGCGGCATCGGATCGGGAACGGGCACGCGATGCGACGCCAGATGCCGCATCAGATCGAGATAGAACGGCAGTTGCGTCGCCGTGAGGTTCTCGAAGATCGTGAGCACGTACTCGCCGTGCGTCGTCGTGAGAAAAAAGTTGCTGTTCTCGATGCCCGACTGGATGCCGCGAAATTCGACGACATCGCCGAGATCGTAGTCTTGCAGCCAGTCGCCGAGATCGGCGTTGGTGACGGGAGTGAAGACGGCCATGCGGGAAAGCGTCGGTCAGGTTGGACGGCCGGGAAGAGGCCTGTGAACGGAGGCGCCGGGCAAGGAGCCACGGTGCCGCGACCCGCCCGGAAAGAGCGGGTCCGAGAACGATACGGGATCAGTAATGCAGGTTGATCGACGGCAGGCGCGTGCTCGCCTTGCCGTTGTCGCGCACTTGCGGCGATGTGTCGGCCGGCGCGCTCATCTGATAGCGCGTGCCGAAATTGGAATGCACATCGATTTCGACGGGTTTGCCTTTGTCGCGGAATTCGGTGATTTCGGTGCCGTTGGTGCTCAATTCGTGATAGCTCGGCGTGCGCGGCGGAGAAATCTCGACTTTCGAGCTGACATTCGCGGGCGGGCGATTGATGGCTTTCAGATCCGGAAGGCCAGCGGCTTCTTCCGGCGACATTTTCTGGGTCGCCGGTTGGGGTGCCGTGCTGCCGGCCTGCTGTGCCGGCTGCGCGAATGCGCCGAAGCTTGTTGCGGCGAGGACTGCCGCGGCGGCGGCGCAAAGGTGCGGCTTCATGATGGTTCTCCAGGCGATGGCCGGATTCTAACAAAACGGTTGCGGACTCAGTGACTCGCGCTGGGTCAACGCCTTATTTTGCGCTGGTTTCGCGAATTTTGACTTCGGAAACCAAAAAGGTGTTGCGAGGTGTGATCGCACGCACTCACACAAAGAGGGACTTCATGGTTCGCGCATTCTTCCGTGTTAATGTCGATTCACTACGAGGGCATTTGAAGAACACACAAGATCATGACAAACGACCGGACTCAAAGCACACAGGGCACACCCGCCAACGATTTTCCGACCGAATCCTTCGATGATCCCGCTGCCGCCGTCACGCGCCTTTCGTCGATCTATGAAGCGAATACCGCATTTCTGCGCGATGCGTTCGCGCGCTATCGCCGCAACGAGCGCTTCACGCATCGTGTGCGCGCGTGCTACCCGTTCGTGCGTGTGCGCACCGAACTGAACACGCAGATCGATTCGCGGCGCTCGTATGGTTTCGTGGCGGGCCCGGGCATCTATGAAACGACGCTCACGCGTCCCGATCTCTTCGGCGATTACTATCGCGAGCAATTGCGACTGCTCACGAAGAACCATCACGTGGGCCTCGAAGTGGGTGTGTCCGCGCATCCGATTCCGATTCACTTTGCATTCGCCGAAGGTATTCATCTCGAAGGCGATCTCGATCGCGACCGGCTCCTCGCGATGCGAAATATCTTCGATACGCCCGATCTCGCGCTGCTCGACGATCGCATCGTCAACGGCACGTACGAGCCGGGCCCGGGCGAGCCACATCCGCTTGCGCTGTTCACGGCGGCGCGCGTCGATTTTTCGCTGCATCGGCTGAGACACTACACGGCGACGTCGCCCACGCACTTTCAGAACTACGTGCTGTACACGAACTACCAGTTCTATATCGATGAATTCGTGAAGCTCGGCCGCACGATGATGTCGCGCGCCGATGACGAGGAAACGCGTGCTTATCGCAGCGAGTATTCGTCGTTCGTCGAACCGGGCGATGTCGTCACGTATAACGCGAATCTCGGCGAGCAGCCGGAGGAGGGCACGGCGTCCGCGCGTCTGCCGCAGATGCCCGCGTATCACCTGAAGCGTGCGGACGGCAGCGGCATCACGATGGTGAATATCGGCGTGGGGCCGTCGAACGCGAAGACGATCACGGATCACATCGCGGTGTTGCGGCCGCATGCGTGGATCATGCTCGGGCACTGCGCGGGATTGCGCAACACGCAGCGTCTGGGCGATTACGTGCTCGCTCACGGCTATGTGCGCGAAGACCACGTGCTCGATGACGATCTGCCGCTGTGGGTGCCGGTGCCGGCGCTCGCGGAAGTGCAGGTTGCGCTCGAGCGTGCGGTCGCGCAGGTGACGCAACTCGAAGGCGTCGACTTGAAGCGCGTGATGCGCACGGGCACGGTCGCGAGCGTCGATAACCGTAACTGGGAATTGCGCGATCATCGCGAGCCGGTGCGTCGGCTGTCGCAGAGCCGGGCGGTCGCGCTCGACATGGAAAGCGCGACGATCGCGGCGAACGGGTTCCGTTTCCGCGTGCCGTATGGGACGTTGCTATGCGTGTCGGACAAGCCGCTGCATGGCGAACTGAAGCTGCCCGGCATGGCCGATCAGTTTTATCGCGCGCAGGTGGATCAGCATTTGCAGATCGGGGTGAAGGCGATGGAGTTGCTGCGCGAAAACGGGTTGTCGAAGCTGCATTCGCGCAAGTTGCGGAGTTTTGCGGAAGTGGCGTTTCAGTGACGCGGCGTACTGCGGCGGGCGGCAGGATGCCGCCCGCAAAGAGTTTATTGCTGCACGCGTGGGGCGTTTAACAAACCAAGCAATGGCAACTATTTTGGACAACTACTGCATGACGAACGTCCCGTCATGCAGTACAAGAAATACGTCCATCGAAAGCGGCCACTGCATCGACACCTTATAGATAAAACATCCGATCCTCATCCGACTTACCTTCCGCCGGCTGTTCGACCGAGTCTTCCCGATCTTCATAGAACCGCAGCACGGCATCGAGCACCTGATCCGGATCGTCGATCACCTGCATCAGATCGAGATCCTTCGGGCTGATCACGCCGTTGGTCAGCAACGTGTTCTTGAACCAGTCGAGCAGTCCAGCCCAGAACTCCGCGCCGACGAGCACGATCGGCACATGACGCGACTTCTTCGTCTGAATGAGCGTCAGCACTTCGGCGAGCTCATCCAGCGTACCGAAGCCGCCCGGCATCACCACGACCGCATCCGAGTTCTTCACGAACGTCACCTTGCGCGTGAAGAAGTGACGGAAGCGTAGCGAGATGTCCTGCCACTGATTGCCCGATTGCTCGTGCGGCAGTTCGATATTGAGGCCGACCGAAGGCGACTTGCCCGCATGCGCGCCTTTATTGGCCGCTTCCATGATGCCCGGCCCGCCGCCGGATATGACGGCGAAGCCCGCGTCGGAGAATTTCTGCGCGATTTCGATCGTGAGCTGATAGTACGGCGACTCCGGTTTCAGGCGCGCCGAACCATAGATGCTGATGGCAGGGCGAATCTCCGAGAGGTACTCGGTCGCCTCGATAAACTCTGCCATAATCGTGAACATCTGCCACGATGCGCGAGCCTTCTTGGCCGTCGCGCGCTCTTGATCTGCGAGTGATCGCAGACTCGGAATCACTTTTCTCTTGTTCATAATGCCTGAAGAACTAAGTCTTGAAGGTAAGACCCTGCTATTGGTCGACGGTTCTAGCTACTTGTACCGGGCCTACCATGCGATGCCGGACTTGCGAGGCCCCGACGGCGGGCCCACCGGCGCTCTGTATGGCATGATCAACATGCTGCGGCGCTTGCGGCGCGAAATCAATGCAGAGTATAGCGCGTGCGTATTTGATGCCAAAGGCAAGACTTTCCGCGACGACTGGTACGCCGAGTACAAAGCCAACCGGCCCTCGATGCCGGAAGACCTCTCCAGACAGATCGAGCCCATTCACGTCGCCGTGCGCGCGCTCGGCTGGCCGCTCGTGATGATCGAGGGCGTCGAGGCCGACGACGTCATCGGCACGCTCGCCGTCGAGGCCGAGAAGCGCGGCATGAAGGTGATCGTGTCGACGGGCGACAAGGATCTGGCTCAGCTCGTGACGGATCATGTCACCCTCATCAATACGATGACCAACGAAACGCTCGACCGTGCCGGCGTGCTCGCGAAGTTCGGCGTGCCGCCGGAGCGGATCGTCGATTATCTGTCGCTCATCGGCGATACCGTCGATAACGTGCCGGGCGTCGAGAAGTGCGGTCCCAAGACAGCGCTCAAATGGCTCACGCAATACGAAACCCTTGATGGCATCGTAGAACATGCCGGCGAGATCAAGGGTGCGGTAGGAGACAATCTGCGCAAGGCTCTGGACTTCCTGCCGATGGCGCGAAAGCTCGTCACCGTGCACACGGAATGCGACCTCGCTTCGCAGATCGAGTCGATCGAAGGCACGCTTCTGGCGCGCCCCGAAGCGCGCGACGAGCTGCGCGACGTGTTCATGCGTCACGGCTTCAAGACATGGCTGCGCGAAGTCGAAATCGCCGATGCCGTCGAAGGCCCGACCGACACGCCGCCCGCCGAAGTCACCGAAATCGTGCATCACTACGAGACGGTGCAGACCTGGGAGCAGTTCGACGCATGGCTTAAGCGCATCAATGAAGCGGAGCTCACGTCCTTCGACAGCGAGACCACGTCGCTCGATCCGATGACCGCGCAGATCGTCGGCATGTCGGTGTCGACCGAGCCCGGTCACGCGGCCTACATTCCGGTCGCGCATCGCGGGCCGGATGCGCCCGAGCAATTGCCGCGCGATGAAGTGCTCGCGAAGCTCAAGCCCTGGCTCGAAGACGCATCGAAGAAGAAGGTCGGTCAGCATCTGAAGTACGACGAGCAGGTGCTCGCGAACTACGGCATCGAAATGCGCGGTGTCGAGCACGACACGCTGCTGCAATCGTACGTGCTGGAGTCGCATCGTCCGCACGACATGGACAACCTCGCGTTGCGGCATCTCGGCGTGAAGACGATCAAGTACGAGGACGTCGCGGGCAAGGGCGCGTCGCAGATCGGTTTCGACGAAGTGCCGCTCGACAAGGCCGCCGCCTATGCGGCCGAAGATGCGGATATCACGCTGCGTCTGCATCAGGCGCTCTATCCGCAAGTGGCGCGTGAGGAAGGGCTGTTGCATGTGTATCGCGACATCGAATTGCCGACCTCGCGCGTGCTGCGCAAGATGGAACGTAACGGTGTACTGATCGATCGCGCGCGGCTCGATACGCAGAGCAACGAGATCGCGAAGCGTCTCATCGACTTGCAGGCGCAAGCCTACGAACTCGCGGGCGGCGAATTCAATCTCGGTTCGCCGAAGCAGATCGGCCAGATCTTCTTCGAGAAGCTGCAATTGCCGGTCGTGAAGAAGACGCCGAGCGGCGCGCCTTCCACCGATGAAGAAGTGCTGCAAAAGCTCGCGGAAGACTTTCCGTTGCCGAAGGTGCTGCTCGAGCATCGCGGACTGTCGAAGCTCAAGTCCACGTACACGGACAAGCTGCCGCGCATGGTGAATGCATCGACGGGACGGGTGCACACGAACTATGCGCAGGCCGTCGCGGTGACGGGGCGCCTGTCGTCGAACGAGCCAAATCTGCAGAACATCCCGGTGCGCACGGGCGAAGGGCGGCGCATTCGCGAAGCGTTCATCGCGCCGCCGGGCAGGAAGATCGTGTCGGCGGATTACTCGCAAATCGAACTGCGCATCATGGCGCATATTTCCGGCGATGAATCGCTGATGCGCGCGTTCAAGGAAGGCGAAGACGTGCATCGCGCGACGGCGTCGGAAGTGTTCAGCGTCACGCCGCTCGAAGTCGATAACGATCAGCGTCGCATCGCGAAAGTCATCAACTTCGGTTTGATCTACGGCATGAGCTCGTTCGGCCTCGCGTCGAATCTCGGCATCACGCGCGATGCGGCTAAGCTTTATATCGACCGCTATTTCGCGCGTTATCCGGGCGTCGCGGCGTACATGGAGAACACGCGCGTGAGCGCGAAGGCGAATGGCTTCGTCGAGACCGTGTTCGGCCGGCGTCTGTGGCTGCCCGAGATCAACGGCGGCAGCGGGCCGCGTCGTCAGGCGGCGGAGCGCGCCGCGATCAACGCGCCCATGCAGGGCACCGCCGCCGATCTCATCAAGCTGTCCATGATCGCGGTGCAGGACTGGCTGGAAGCGTCGGGCATCGGCGCGAAGATGATCATGCAGGTGCACGATGAACTCGTGCTCGAAGTGCCCGAGGAAGCGCTTCCCGAGGTCAGGAAGCGCTTACCTGAACTGATGTGCGGCGTCGCGAAGCTGAAGGTGCCGCTCGTCGCGGAAGTGGGTGTCGGCAACAACTGGGAAGAGGCGCACTGAAGGCGCACTGAAATTCTTTGCGCAAGGCATATGCGGCGGATGTCGCATATGCCCGACATGTTGGTGACACGCTTGTGACTGTCATCGAAGCTCACGCACAATAAGTCAGTCGAGGAAGAACAGCACGAAGGCCGATCCAATATAAAAGCACAGGGAGAGATCCATGCATCGCTTCATCATCGTCGGCGGAGGGGCTGGCGGCCTCGAACTCGCGACTCGTCTCGGCGACCGTTTCGGCTCGACGGACAGCAAGACCCCGCCCAAAGCGCAAGTCACGCTCGTCGACCGCAATCCGACGCATATCTGGAAGCCGCTCCTGCATGAAGTCGCAGCGGGCAGCATGGACCCTTTCACGCAGGAACTCGAATACGCGGCGCAGGCGCTGTGGCATGGCTTCGAATTCCAGCAGGGCGACCTCGTCGGACTGGATCGCGCCGCAAAGCGCATCACGATCGGCGCGTTGCGCGATGAAGAAGCCGGCGAGCTGCTGCCCGAGCGCGAGCTGGAATACGACACGCTCGTCATCGCTATCGGCAGTACGACGCATTTTTTCGGCGTCGAAGGTGCGCAGCAGAACTCGATCGCGCTCGATACCGTCGGTCAGGCGGAGCTCTTCCGCAAGCGCCTGATCGCGGCCTGCATGCGCGCCGAGCACTTCGCGCCGGAACCGGTCGCGGCGGGCGTGGAGGACGGCGAGGACGAACCCGGGGTCGATCCCGTGCCGCGCATCCAGGTGGCGATCGTCGGCGCGGGGGCGACGGGCGTCGAATTGTCGGCGGAACTGCGCAATACCGCGCAGGTGCTTTCCGCATACGGATTGCACAAGCTCGATCCGAAACACGATATCGGCATCGTGCTGATCGAAGCCGGGCCGCGCATTCTGCCCGCGCTGCAGGAACGCGTGTCCAGCGCGACGGCGGAACTGCTCACCAAGGTCGGCGTGAAGCTGATGACCGGCGAAACGGTCGCACAGGTTTCGCGCGACACGATCCGCACCGCGAGCGGCAAGATGATTCGCGCGGATCTCACGGTCTGGGCGGCGGGCATCAAGGCCCCCGCGATCCTTACCAATCTCGAAGGTCTGCCGACGAACCGCCTCGGTCAGCTAATCGTGCGCCGCACGCTGCAAACCGAAACCGACGACAACGTCTTCGCGCTCGGCGATTGCGCCGCGTGTCCGTGGCCCGGCAACGAGCGCAACGTGCCGCCGCGCGCGCAGGCCGCGCATCAGCAGGCGAGTTTTCTGTTCAAGTCGTTCGAGCGGATGTTGCAGGGCAAGCCGCTGCCCGAATACACGTATCGCGATTTCGGCTCGCTGGTGTCGCTCGGGCATTACAGCGCGGTCGGCAATCTGATGGGCGGGCTGATCGGCGGCAATATGCTGATCGAAGGGCTCTTCGCGCGCTTCATGTACATGTCGCTCTACCGGCTGCACGTCGCGGCGCTGCACGGCTATGCGCGCATGGTGCTCGATACCGTCGCGCACTGGCTGCGCCGCTCCACCGCGCCACGCGTGAAACTGCACTGACACGGAATAGAACGCCTGCGTCATTCGTTCAAAGCTGTTTAGAATGGGCGGCGCGCCCGACCGAGGGCGCGCGTTCTTCGTCGTGCAGCGCCGCGCCGCGTGCAGCCTCGAGCACGTCGCGCGGTTCCAAGGATCCACGCCGTCGCGCTCGATCGCGAAAGTGACGCGACGGCCCCGCCGCGGGAGCTATTCATGCTAGACCCTGAAGTCGACAGCCTCATTCCGCACGTTCCGTTCAATCGGCGCACGTTCATCAAGGCGACCTTCGGCACCGGCTTCGCGGCCGCCGTGCTGCCGGTGTCGGCGCAAACCATTCATACCGATTCCGACGGGCTCGAGGCGGGCGCGATCGGCATACGCGGTGCGGACGGCACGCTCGTGCCCGCGTATCGCGCGCAGCCGAAGGGCAAGACGCATCTGCCGGTGATCATCGTGATTCACGAGATTTTCGGGGTCCACGAGCATATCGCCGATGTCTGCCGGCGCTTCGCGAAGCAGGGTTATCTGGCCATCGCGCCAGATCTCTACACGCGTCAGGGCGATGCGTCGGCGTACAAATCGATGCAGCAACTGAACGAGCAACTGGTGTCGAAGGTGCCCGATTCGCAGGTGATCTCCGACATCGACCAGACCGTCAAATGGGCGGGCGAACATGGCGGCGATCCGAAGCGCATCGGCATCACTGGATTCTGCTGGGGCGGGCGCATCGCCTGGCTCTATGCCGAGCACAATCCCAACCTGAAGGCGGCGGTGGCGTGGTACGGGCGGCTCGTCGGCAACAAGACCGAGAACACGCCGAGCAATCCCATCGACCTCGCGAGCCAGCTCAAGGTGCCGGTGCTCGGGCTGTATGGCCGGCAGGATCAGAGCATCCCGCAGGACACCATCGAGCAGATGAAGCAGGCGCTCGCGAACGACCCGCCGCCCGCGAAGAATTCGCAGTTCGTCGTCTACGACGACGCGCCGCATGCGTTCTTCGCGGATTACCGTCCGAGTTATCGCAAGGCCGACGCGGAAGACGGCTGGAAGCGCGCGCTCGCGTGGTTCCGCGAGCACGGCGTCAAATAACGACGTTCAGGGATTCGGGCCGGTCGCGACCGGTCGGCCCGGATCGGCGCTCCACTCGCTCCACGACCCCGGATAGAGCGCCGCGCCGTGCAGGCCCGCGATTTCCATCGCGAGCACGTTATGGCACGCCGTCACGCCCGATCCGCATTGCAGCACGATGCGGTCCGCCGGCGTCGTGCCAACCAGCGAGCCGAACGCCTCGCGCAGTTCGTGCGCGGTCTTGAAGCGGCCTTCCGCCGTCAGATTGTTCTTGAAGAAATGATTGAGCGCGCCGGGGATATGCCCGCCGACGGGATCGATCGTCTCGTTCTCGCCGCGATAACGGTCGGCGGCGCGGGCATCGATCAGCAGATGGTCGCGCGTGCCGATGCCGCGCTCGATCGCCGGTGCGTCGATGGTCACCTGGAGCGGCGCGCCGGCCTTGAACGTGCCTTGCGTCTTCGGCGGCACGGCGCTGTCGAGCGGATTGCCCGCGGCTTCCCACGCCTGCAGGCCGCCATCGAGCAGCGCGACGGAATCGTGGCCGAGCCAGCGCAGCAGCCACCACAGACGCGCGGCGTACATGCCGCCGTGCGCGTCGTACGCAACCACTTGCTGGCCTTCGTTCAGGCCGAAGCTCGCCAGCTTTGCGACGAGCGCGGCGCGTTCTGGCAGCGGATGACGCCCGTTCGTGCCGGTCTTGACGCCGGACAAATCGCGATCCAGATGAAGATAGTGCGCGCCGGGAATATGCCCTTGCGCATAGGCCGCTTCGCCCGATTCCGGCGCGGCGAGATCGAAGCGGCAATCGAAGACGAGGATGCTGCCGGGCGCGGCGGCGAGCCGTTCGGCGAGATTCGTCGCCGAGATGAGCGTGGTGTAGTGGGTGTGCGGCATGACGGCTCCTCAAGCGGCGCTTGTAATGCGGGGATGAGCCAATAGTCTAAAAGAAAAAACGGGCTCGAAAGCCCGTCTTTTGCCGACGTCCGACGCAAACCCGGAACCGCGTTCAGATGGTCCCGAGTTGATGCCGCAGGAACTCGTGGAAGTGCTGCATGCCGGATTCCATCGGGCTCTGATACGGGCCGACCTGATTCTCGCCGCGCGACATCAGCGCGCGACGGCCGGCATCCATGCGCTCGGCGATTTCGTCGTCCTCGCGCGCGGTTTCCATGTATGCGGCGCGTTCCGCCTCGATGAACTCACGCTCGAAGAGCGCGATTTCCTCGGGGTAATAGAACTCGACGATGTTCGTCGTTTTCTGCGTGCCGTGCGGAATGAGCCACGACACGACGAGCACGTGCGGATACCACTCGATCATCAGACCGGGGTAATACACCATCCAGATCGCGCCGAATTCGGGCGGCGTGCCGTTGCGGAAGCGCAGGACCTCGTCGTGCCACTTGCGGTACGTCGGGCTGCCCGGCTTCTCGAGATTCTTGTGGACGCCGACGGTCTGGACGCTGTACCAGTCGCCGAATTCCCACTCGAGGTTGTCGCACGACACGAAGCTGCCGAGGCCCGGGTGGAACGGCGCGACGTGATAGTCCTCCAGATAGACCTCGATGAAGGTCTTCCAGTTGTAGTTGCACTCGTGCACTTCGACGTGATCGAACATGAAGCCCGAAAAGTCGAAATGACGCGCTGTGCCAAGTCTCGCGAGATCCGCAGCGACATTGCGGCCCTCCGATTCGAAGAGCAGGCCTTGCCAGTTCTGCAGCGAAGTCTTGCCGAGGTTCAGGCAGGGCTTGTCCGCGAAATGCGGCGCGCCGAGCAGTTGACCGTCGAGATCGTAGGTCCAGCGATGCAGCGGGCAGACGATGTTCTCCGCGCTGCCGCGGCCATTGAGCATGATCGCCTGGCGATGACGGCACACGTTCGACAGCAGCTCGATATTGTTCTGCTGATTACGAACGAGCACGCGCCCTTCGCCTTCGCCCGGAAGCGCGAAATAGTTTCCCGCATCGGGAACCATGAGTTCGTGCCCGACGTAGCGTGGACCTTGCTTGAAAAGTGTGTCGAGTTCGCGCGTAAGAAGCGCTTCGTCAAAGTAAGCCGTGACTGGCAGCTGGCTATGAATGGCATTCAGCTGCAATGCATTGCTCAGATTGGACATTCCCACTCCCGATGAAAACGTGAAAGCAGTGAACAACCCAACCATCGAAGATTCGATTTAGGGAGCCCGCGATTATACCGAAATCCCCCTCCTTGGGGTACTTAAGGCCTTGATTTGGGTATAAATTGTCGCGAGAGTTCCTCGCAATCGCCACGCGGACGAACGCAGATGGCACGTTCGGCGACGATTGGCGGACAATCCGGCAAAGCACTCTTGGCCGTTTCGCGCGGACGGGATGCGGGTCGAAAAATTGTCTTTTGCCGTAGAATGTGCGACTTGGTTCCAAAAATTCAATTGCACATCCACGATTCATGGCGAAGACCGCTGTCCAGGAAACAGTCGAGCAAACCGGCGACGCGCAAGGCGCGGACGCCGCGCAGCTTCCGGAGAATTACGAGTCGGCGCTGGAGGAACTCGAATCGCTTGTCGCGCGCATGGAAGAGGGCGCGCTGAGTCTCGAGGAATCGCTCGCGGCCTATCGCCGCGGCGCGGCGCTTGTGGGCTTTTGCCAACAGCAGCTCGAAAAAGTCGAGCAGCAGGTACGCGTTCTCGATGGCGAGACGCTCAAGCCGCTGCCCGCCGAGGTACAGCGCGCCACCCAGGGTGCCGGAGCGACAAACGACAACGGGGACGACGACCTATGAACTTCGAACAATGGATGCGCGCGACGCTCGATCGCGTCGAGACGGCGCTCGAACACTATCTGCCGGGCACGGACGTCGCGCCGGCGCGTCTGCATGAGGCCATGCGCTATGCAGTGCTGGGCGGCGGCAAGCGCGTTCGTCCGCTGCTCGTCCACGCTGCCGGTGAACTGACCGGCGCGAGCGCGCCGGCCGTGGAAGCGGCGAGCGCGGCGCTCGAGATGATTCACGTCTATTCGCTGGTGCATGACGACATGCCCGCCATGGACGACGACGCATTGCGCCGGGGTAAGCCCACGGTACACATCCAATATGACGAAGCGACGGCACTGCTCGTCGGCGACGCGCTGCAATCGCAGGCGTTCGTCGCGTTGACGACCGAAGGCAATGGTCTGGCCGATGGCCAGCAAGCCGCGCTCGTGCGCGAGCTGGCACTCGCGAGCGGTTCGCTCGGCATGGCGGGCGGACAGGCGATCGACCTCGAAAGTGTCGGCCGCAAGCTGTCGCGCCCTGAGCTCGAGACGATGCATCGCAAAAAAACGGGTGCGCTGTTGCGCGCGTCGGTGCGCATGGGCGCGCTCGCGGGCACGCATCCGGGCGCGGAGGCGCTCGCGTCGCTGGATGATTACGCCGCCGCGATCGGCCTCGCATTCCAGGTCGTCGACGACATCCTGGATGTCACCGCCGATTCCGCCACGCTCGGCAAGACCGCCGGCAAGGACGCGCAGCACGACAAGCCCACTTATGTGTCGATCATCGGGCTCGATGCGTCGCGCGAACTCGCCGCGCAACTCGGCCGCGACGCGCACGCCGCGATCCAGCCGTTCGGCGCACGCGGCCAGCGCCTGGCAGAACTTGCCGACCTGGTCGTGAACCGGGTGAATTGATTGTTGAACGCGTGACGAACCCCACGGCGGGAAGAGACATAATCGCGCCGAACGAATCACGCCAGTTTTCCTAAAATGGGACGACGATGTACGACTTGCTGAAAACCATCGACGATCCGGCCGATTTGCGCGCCCTCGATCGCCGCCAACTGCAACCGCTGGCCGACGAGCTGCGAGCCTATGTGCTCGACAGCGTGTCACAGACGGGCGGCCATCTGTCGTCCAATCTGGGCACGGTCGAGCTGACGATCGCGTTGCACTATGTGTTCGATACGCCTAATGACCGCATCGTCTGGGATGTCGGTCATCAGACGTATCCGCACAAGATCCTCACCGGTCGTCGCGATCAGATGCCGGGCCTGCGCCAGCTGGGCGGCATTTCCGGCTTCCCGCGCCGCGCGGAGTCCGAATACGACACCTTCGGCACCGCGCATTCGAGTACGTCGATTTCGGCGGCGCTCGGCATGGCGATCGCCAACAAGCTGCAGGGCGACAACCGCTATTCGATCGCCGTGATCGGCGACGGCGCGATGACCGCGGGCATGGCCTTCGAGGCGATGAACAACGCGGGCGTCGCCGACGACGTGCCGCTGCTCGTCATCCTCAACGACAACGACATGTCGATTTCGCCGCCGGTCGGCGCGCTGAATCGCCATCTCGCGCGTCTGATGTCGGGGCGTTTCTACGCGGCCGCGCGCGCGGGCGTCGAACGCGTGCTGCGCCATGCGCCGCCGGTGCTCGATCTCGCCCGCAAGCTCGAAGAGCACGCGAAGGGCATGATCGTGCCGGCCACGCTGTTCGAGGAGTTCGGCTTCAACTACATCGGGCCGATCGACGGTCACGATCTCGATTCGCTGATCCCGACGCTCCAGAACATCAAGGAACTGCGCGGCCCGCAATTCCTGCACGTCGTCACGAAGAAAGGTCAGGGCTACAAGCTCGCCGAAGCCGATCCGGTGCTCTATCACGGTCCGGGCAAGTTCAATCCGGCGGAAGGCATCAAGCCGTCGACGGCGCCGTCGAAGAAGACCTACACGCAAGTGTTCGGCGAGTGGCTGTGCGACGCCGCGGCGCAGGATTCGCGTGTGGTCGGCATCACGCCGGCAATGCGCGAAGGCTCCGGCATGGTCGAGTTCGAGAAGCGCTTCCCGGAGCGTTATTTCGATGTCGGCATCGCCGAGCAGCACGCGGTCACGTTCGCCGGCGGCATGGCCGCGGACGGCATGAAGCCCGTCGTCGCCATCTATTCGACCTTCCTGCAACGCGGGTACGACCAGCTGATCCACGACGTCGCGCTGCAGAACCTGCCGGTGGTGTTCGCGATCGATCGCGCGGGCCTCGTCGGCGCGGACGGCGCGACGCACGCGGGCAACTACGACCTCGCGTTCCTGCGCTGCATCCCGAACATGACGGTGATGGCCGCGTCCGACGAAAACGAGTGCCGGCAGATGCTCTACACGGCGCTGCAGCAACCGAACCCGACGGCCGTGCGTTATCCGCGCGGCGCGGGCACGGGTGTCGCGACGGTCAAGCAAATGACCGCGATTCCCGTCGGCCGTGGCGAGATTCGCCGCGAGTCGTCGCAGAAGCTCGGTTCGGGCAAGCGCATCGCGATCTGCGCGTTCGGCACGATGGTCGCACCGTCGCTCGCCGCCGCGGAAGAACTGGATCTGACGGTCGCCAACATGCGTTTCGTGAAGCCGGTCGACGCCGATTTGCTGCGCGAACTCGCCGCGACGCACGATGCCATCGTGACGATCGAAGAAGGCGCGATCATGGGCGGCGCGGGCTCCGCGTGCGTCGAAGCGCTGCTCGCCAGCTCGATCGTGAAGCCCGTGCTGCAACTCGGGCTGCCCGACGCCTTCATCGATCACGGCGATCCGGCCAAGCTGCTGTCGAGCGTCGGCCTGGACTCGGCTGGCATCGTCAAGTCGATTCGCGAGCGCTTCATCGACGCCGTCGAAAGCGCGCACGCCGGCAAGCTGACCAAGCGCGTCGCCTGACGACGCATCGCTCGAACGGCGCGCTCGGGGTGCGCCGCGTATCAACGCTTTGACACACGGCGCGGGCATCGTCCCGCGCCGTGTGCGCTTGAACGTTTCGATCCGCTCGCGTCCCCAGCGACGCGCGGCGCATAAGGACAAAACAAATGAATCAGATGAATCCCGCCTTCGTGATGCCCGATGTTCAGAGCACGCCCGACACGCGTCAGATCGCGATTCAGCGCGTCGGTGTGAAGGGTGTGCGGCATCCGTTGTCGGTGCGCACGGCGAACGGCGTGCAGCCGAGCGTCGGCGTATGGAATCTCGATGTGCATCTGCCTGCCGATCAGAAGGGCACGCACATGTCGCGCTTCGTCGCGCTGCTCGAAGAGAATCGCGAGCCGCTCGATCAGGCCGCGCTGCGCACGCTGCTCGCTTCGATGCTGACGAAGCTCGAAGCGCATTCGGGGCGCATCGAAGTGACCTTGCCGTACTTCGTGATGAAGACGGCGCCGGTCTCCGGCGTGCAAAGCCTCTTGGACTACGAAGCGACGTTCATCGCCGAGAAGCGCGACGGCGAAACACATCTGTCGATGAAAGTGCTCGTGCCCGTGACGAGCCTGTGCCCGTGCTCGAAGAAGATCTCGCAATACGGCGCGCACAATCAGCGCTCGCACGTGACGATCGCGGCGCAGCTCGCAGGGGAAGTCGCGGTCGAGGAACTCATTCGCATCGCGGAGGAAGAGGCGTCGTGCGAACTGTGGGGCTTGCTGAAGCGCCCCGACGAGAAGTTCGTGACCGAGCGCGCGTATGAAAACCCGAAGTTCGTCGAGGATCTTGTGCGGGATGTCGCGACGCGCCTGAACGCCGACGAACGCATCGTCGCGTATGTGCTCGAAGCCGAGAACTTCGAGTCGATCCACAATCACAGCGCGTATGCGGTGATCGAGCGGGACAAGCGCCGAGACGCGTGAGCCCGTCTTCAGGCGAGCGCCGTTTCCGCAGGAACGTGCGCTGCCCGCACTGAAGCCATCACCAGCGCCGCGAGCCGCTCGACCGGCGGCGATGCGCTTCCCGATGCGCGATGCAGCGCAAGAGGAATCGAAGGCAACGCGGGCAATTCGCCTTCGCCGGCATCGAGCGCACGTACCGTCGACGGCAATCCATAGCTCGTTCGCACGGTGACGCCCAGACCCGCCGCCGCTGCCGCCCACAATCCCGACAGACTCGGGCTCGTGAACGCCACACGCCATTTGATGCCCGCGCGATCCAGCGCCGCGGCCGCCGCGCTGTGAAAGAGACACGGACGATCGAACGCGATGAGCGGTAAAGGTTCGTCGGGGTCGAACTGCCACGGAACCGTCGACGAAGCGATCCAGCGCATCGACGGCGCCGCGATCGGCTCGGCGATCATCGCGGCGTTGCTATCGTCGGTGACGCCCGGCGCGCCCCACACGAGCGCGAGATCGAGTTGCCCGGTATCGATGCGCTCCAGCAGTTCCGTATTGCGCGCCACGCGCGCTTCGATCCGCACTTTCGGATGCGCCCGCGCGAAGCGGCCGAGCACATCCGGAAGCACGACTTCGCCGAAATCCTCCTGCAAACCGAGCCGTATCCAGCCCTCCAGATCGACGCCGCGAATCGCGACGGCGGCTTCGTCGTTCAGTTCGACGAGCCGCCGCGCATAGCCGAGCATCACTTCGCCCGCATCGGTGAGCGCGAGCCCGCGTCCGGATTTGCGGAAAAGCGTCGCGCCCGCCTGCTCCTCCAGCTTGCGTAACTGCGCACTCACCGCCGATGTCGAGCGCCCGACGCGGTCCGCCGCCTTCGCGAAGCTGCCCAGATCCATCCCCGCGACGAAGCTGCGCAGCACCGCGAGATCGAATGTCGTCTGGCCCATGGCAATCGTCCTGATTTTCTGAATGATCGATGAAAAACTTTGTAATTTTCAGGACGATCCTAAGCCTTCAAACTGGCCGGAGTCAAATTCGAATGGATTGCATGATGGCCACTTCTCTCGTAAAAGGCGCTTACGCATTCGGCGACGCGCATCGCTGGAAAGTGCTGGGCGTCGGCGTGGCGGCCAACGCGAGCTTCTCGGCTGCGGCGGCGGGCATTCCGACCACCGCCGTGTGGATGCGCAGCGGTTATCACCTGAGCAACGGCGAACTGGGCCTCGCGCTCGGCGCGCTGGGTCTGGGCGTCGCGCTGTCGGAACTGCCGTGGGGCGTGCTGACGGATCGCTGGGGCGACCGTCCGGTTCTGCTGACCGGCTTGCTTTCGACAGCCGCGATGCTCGTCGCGATGAGTCTGTTCGCGGTGCCGTCGTCGGCGACGCTCGGCTGGCTCGTTTTCGCGATGTGCGTGCTGGGTCTCTTGGGCGGCAGCGTCAACGGATCGAGCGGGCGGGCGGTGATGGCGTGGTTCGCCGACGGTGAGCGCGGCCTCGCGATGAGCATCCGGCAAACGGCCGTGCCGTTGGGCGGCGGCATCGGCGCGGCATTGTTGCCGTGGCTGGCGTCGTCGCATGGCTTTGCGGCGGTCTACGGCGCGCTGGCGGCGATGTGCGCGGTCTCCGGCGCGTTCGCCTGGCGCTGGCTGCATGAAGCGCCGCACGCCGTGCATCGCGCGGTGACGGGCAAAGGCGTCCCGCCATTGAAGAACGCGCTGGTCTGGCGCGTCGTGCTCGGCATCGGCATCCTGTGCGTGCCGCAATTCGCGATTCTGACCTTCGCGACCGTCTTCCTTCACGATGCCGGTCATTTCGGCGTAACCGCGATCAGCGCGACGATGGGCGCGATCCAGCTCGGCGCGATGGTCATGCGGGTCTGGAGCGGCCGTCACACGGATCGTCACCGCAACCGGCGCGCGTACTTGCGCGGCTCGGTGATCGTGGCGTCGGCGTCGTTCGTCGTGCTGGCGGCGGCGGTCGCGGGCGGCGCGGCGCAAGCGCCTTTACTGCTCTCGGCGATACTCGTTTTCGCGGGGATTTGCGTGTCGGCGTGGCATGGCGTCGCGTACACGGAACTGGCGACGCTCGCCGGCACCGAACGCGCCGGCACCGCGCTCGGCATGGCGAACACGGCCGTGTATGCCGGGTTCTTCGTGACGCCGCTCGTCATTCCGCACGTGCTCGCGGTGGGTTCGTGGCCGGTCGTATGGCTGGCGTCGGGCCTGTGCGCGTCGTTGGCGTTGCTGTTGTTTCCGAGGCATGCGCGACCTTAAACTGGCCGTCCGAGAAATCGACCACGGAGCGCATCTTGATCCTCATCGGCCAATTCGATTCCCCGTTCGTGCGGCGCGTGGCCATCGCGCTGAATCTCTACGGCATGGCGTACGAACATCGCCCGTGGTCCGTCTTCGGCGATGCCGACAAGATCGCGCCCTTCAATCCGCTGATCCGCGTGCCGACGCTCGTGCTCCACTCCGGCGACGTGCTCGTCGAAAGCGCGATGATCCTCGACTATCTCGACGAACAGGCGGGCGAGCGCGCGATGATCGCATCGGGCGGCCCGGAGCGGCGCCAGGCGCTGAAGGTCTGCGCGCTCGCGACGGGTCTCGCCGACAAGGCCGTCGCGCTCGTGTACGAACGCGTGCTGCACAGGGAGAAATCGCAGGCGTGGCTCGATCGCTGCACGGGGCAGGTCGAGCGCGTGCTGAACGCACTGGAAGCGGACCGCGCCGCGCGCGCGTCGCCGTACTGGTTCGGCGATGCGATCGGTCACGCGGACATCGCCGTGGCCTGCGCGCTGCGTTTCGCGCGCGAGGCGCATCCGGAGATTTTCAGCTCGACGCGGTGGCCTACGCTCATCGGACATAGTGACCGCTGCGAAACGCTGCCTGTCTTCAAGGCGATCGTGCAGCCTTTCAATCCGCCGCGATGAACGCTCAGGCGCGCGCGAGCGACGTGAGATCCCAGCGCGGCTTCACGGTGAACGCGTAGTCGCGCACGGCCTGCTCGGGCCAGCGCGAAAGCCGCAGCGCGCCGGCGAGCGCGATCATCGCGCCGTTGTCGGTGCAGAGCGAGAGATCGGGGTAATGCACGTCGAAGCGGCGCTTCTTCGCGGCCGCAGACAGCGCTTCGCGCAACTGCCGGTTCGCGCCGACGCCGCCCGCCACGACGAGCCGCTTCAGGCCCGTTTTCTTCAGCGCGGCGAGCGATTTCGCGACGAGCACATCCACCGCAGCATCGACGAAACCGCGCGCGAGATCGGCCTTCGCCTGTTCGCAGACGTTGGTGCCGAGCTTGCGGCTCTGCGTGAGCACGGCCGTTTTCAGGCCGCTGAAGCTGAAATCGAGGTCGCCGGAATGCAGCATCGGACGGGGCAGCGTGACCGCGCCCGGCGTGCCGAATTCCGCAAGCCGCGACACTTCCGGCCCGCCCGGATAGCCGAGGCCGAGCAGTTTCGCGGTCTTGTCGAAGGCTTCGCCGGCGGCGTCGTCGAGGGTTTCGCCGAGCGTCTCGTAGACGCCGACATCGGTTACGCGCATGAGTTGCGTATGTCCGCCCGACACGAGCAGCGCGATGAACGGAAACGGCGGCGGCGCATCGACGAGCAGCGGCGACAGCAGATGCCCTTCCAGGTGATGAATGCCGACGGTCGGCTTGTCCCAAGCCATCGCCAGCGAATTCGCGATGCTCGCGCCCACGAGCAGCGCGCCCGCGAGTCCCGGCCCCTGCGTGAACGCGATGGCGTCGATGTCGGCGCGCTGCGCGCCGGATTGTTCGAGCACCTCTTCCAGCAATGGCAGCGCGCGCCGGATGTGATCGCGCGAAGCCAGTTCCGGCACGACCCCGCCGTATTCGCGATGCATCGCGATCTGCGAGTGAAGGGCGTGCGAAAGCAGGCCGCGCTCGGTGTCGTAGAGGGCGAGGCCGGTTTCGTCGCAGGAGCTTTCGATGCCGAGAACGAGCATGGATTCAATGCGTCAGAGGTAACAGAAAAGTATAGCAGCGGGCTTCGATGAGCGTGTCGAAGGTAAAATGCGCGCCATGGAATCCTTCGATATCGCCGTCATCGGCGCGGGCGCGGCCGGCATGATGTGCGCGGCCGTGGCCGCTCAATCCGGGCGCCGCGTCGTGCTCATCGACCACGCCGAGCGTCTCGCCGAAAAAATCCGCATCTCCGGCGGCGGACGCTGCAACTTCACCAACATCAACGCGCAGCCGGCCAATTTCTTGTCGGCGAATCCGCATTTCTGCCGCTCCGCGCTCGCCCGCTATACGCCTCGCGATTTTCTCGCGCTGCTTAAGCAATACCGCGTCAAGTGGCACGAGAAGCACAAGGGCCAGCTCTTTTGCGACGACTCCAGCGAAACCATCATCGACGTGCTGAAAAGCGAGTGCGATGCGGGCGGCGTCGCGTGGCGGCGTCCGGTCGTCGTGCATGAAATCCGCCATGACGGCGCGCGCTTCACGCTCGATTCGACCGCGGGCGCGATCGACACGGCGGCGCTCGTGATAGCGACCGGCGGCCTGTCGATTCCGAAGATCGGCGCGACGGAGTTCGGCTATCGCGTCGCGAAGCAGTTCGGCCACAAGCTCGTCGATACGCGTCCGGCGCTGGTCCCGCTCACGTTCACGTCGGCCGACTGGGCGCCGTTCGCCGCGCTCTCGGGGCTTTCGTTGCCGGTGCGCATCAGCACGGGGCGCGGCAAGACGCGCGGCGAGTTCGACGAAGATCTGCTGCTGACGCATCGCGGCGTGTCGGGGCCAGGCGTGTTGCAGATTTCGAGCTACTGGAATACGTCGGAGCCGATTCATGTGGACCTGCTTCCCGATGCCGACGCCACCGAAACGCTGCTCGAAGCCAAGGCCGGCTCGAAGAAGCAGATCGGCAATTTTCTGGCCGAGCACGTGCCGGCGCGTCTCGCCCACGCGTGGCTGGAAGCGCAGCGCGTGCCCGTCGATGCGCGCCTCGCCGATCTGCCCGACCGCACGCTGAAGGCGATCGGCGCGTCGCTGTCCAGCTGGACGCTCACGCCGAGCGGCACCGAAGGCTATCGCAAGGCGGAAGTCACGCGCGGCGGCGTCGATACGCGCGAGCTTTCCTCCGCAACGATGATGAGCGAACGCGTCGCGGGGCTCTATTTCATCGGCGAGGCCGTCGATGTCACGGGCTGGCTCGGCGGCTATAACTTTCAGTGGGCGTGGGCGTCGGGCGTCGCGGCGGGCAAGGCCGCGGGCGAGTTCGCGCGGAACGCGTCGACAGCCGCCTGAGCACGCCTGGCCGGGGGTTTTGGCGAGTCTCGAAACGCGAACCCGTTTGCTATACTCAGACGGTCATCGGAGGATTCTCTCCGCTCTGGCAGGCGCTAATACGGTTAGCGCGGCAAGGGTCGTCGTACCGCTTTGCCGCGCCTCAAAACGGCCCGCTAAAAGTCCCGCTTGAGGAAGTGTTCCCAAGCGGGTTTTTGCTTTCGCGGGAGCCGGGCGCCGGCCGGAATCCATAATTTCGCAATTGCACCGGGTGAACGATGAGCCTCAAAGACCAGATCAGCGACGACATGAAGACTGCCATGCGCGCCAAGGAAACCGAGCGCCTCGGCACGATTCGACTGCTGCTCGCGGGAATCAAGCAGCGTGAAGTCGACGATCGCGTCACGCTCGACGACGCGGGCATCACCGCCGTCATCGACAAGATGATCAAGCAGCGCAAGGACTCGATCAGCCAGTTCGAAGCCGCGGGCCGCACCGATCTCGCCGACAAGGAAAAAGCGGAGCTGGCGGTGTTGTCGGCGTACATGCCCGAACAGCTTTCCGCCGATGCGATCGCCGCCGAAGTTCAGGCCGCCGTCGCCGCGACCGGCGCCGCCGGCCCGCAGGACATGGGCAAGGTCATGGGCGTGCTGAAGCCGAAGCTCGCAGGCAAGGCCGACATGACCGCTGTCTCCGCGCAGGTGAAAGCCGCACTCGCCAAGTAACTTGCACTGCTTCTGATTCGGTGATTCCGCACGCTTTCCTGCAGGATTTGCTCAACCGCGTCGATATCGTCGACGTGGTGGGTCGCTACGTCCAGTTGAAAAAGGGCGGCGCGAACTTCATGGGCCTCTGCCCGTTCCACAACGAGAAAAGCCCGTCGTTCACGGTCAGTCCGACCAAGCAGTTCTATCACTGCTTCGGCTGCGGCGCGCACGGCACCGCGATCGGCTTTCTGATGGAGCACACCGGCCTCACGTTTCCCGAGGCCGTGAAGGACCTCGCGCAAGGCGCGGGCCTTACGGTTCCCCAAGAGCCATCGAACGGCTTCCGTGGCGGCAGCGGCGGCGAAAGCGCGCCGAGCAAGGCGGTCAGCGTCGCGCTGACGGAAGTCATGCAGACTGCGTGCGATTTCTATCGCAAGCAACTGCGCGGCGCGCCCGAGGCCATCGCGTATTTGAAGAAACGCGGCCTGACCGGCGAAATCGCCGCGCGTTTCGGGCTCGGCTACGCGCCGGATGGCTGGCAGAACCTCGAATCGGCGTTTCCCGACTATCGGGATGACAACCTCGTCGAATCGGGCCTCGTGATCGTCAGCGAGAAGACCGATTCGCAGGGACAGGCGCGGCGCTACGATCGCTTCCGCGAGCGCGTGATGTTCCCGATCCGCAATGTGAAGGGCAGCGTGATCGGCTTCGGCGGGCGCGTGCTCGACGGCGGCGAGCCCAAGTACCTGAATTCGCCGGAGACGCCGCTTTTCAGCAAGGGCAGCGAGCTTTACGGACTGTTCGAAGCGCGTCTCGCGATTCGTGAACTGGGCTACGTGCTCGTCGTCGAAGGGTATATGGATGTCGTCGCGCTCGCGCAGCTCGGCTTTGCGAACGCCGTGGCGACGCTCGGCACGGCTTGCACGCCGATCCACGTACAGAAGCTCTTTCGCCAGACGGACACAGTGGTGTTCAGCTTCGACGGCGATTCGGCGGGCCGCCGCGCCGCGCGCCGGGCGCTGGAAGCGGCGCTGCCGCACGCGGCGGACAACCGGACGGTCAAGTTCCTCTTTCTGCCGAAAGAGCACGATCCGGACAGCTACGTGCGCGAATTCGGCACGGACGGATTCGGCGAGCAGGTCGATCGCGCGATGCCGCTGTCGCAGTTTCTCCTGAACGAGGTGCTGAACGACAAGGAACTGGAGCAGCCCGAAGGCCGCGCGAAGGCGCTCTTCGACGCCAAGCCGCTGCTTCAGGCGCTGCCCGCGAATGCGTTGCGGGTGCAGATCCTGCATATGCTCGCAGATCGGCTCGACACGCCGTTTACCGAGATCGCGGCGTTGTGCGACATCGATTCGCGCGCGGCGGCCGTGGCGCGTGCGAACGTGCCGAAGAGCGAACGCCGGCGTGTGACCGGGCAGGAACAGCGCGCGCTGCGTAATCTGGTGATGTACCCGGGCATCGCGGCTGCGCTCGATCAGGACAGCGAGCGCACCCTCGTGACGATGACCGAGCATGGCGAACTGTTCAGCGAGGTGGTGTCGCACGCGCGCGAACTGGGCGACGCAGCGGAATTCCAGTTGCTGTCCGAGATCTTGAGAAATGCCGCAAACGCGCCCACGTACGACGATATCTTCCAGGAAATTCTCGCCTATGATGAAAACGTTCGCGATTTGCTGATGCGCGACCCGGCCGACGAGGACGCGGCGCAGCGAGTCGAGGAACAGAAGCGTCTGCTCGCGGAAGAGTTGCAGGCGACGGTGGTGAAGTTGCGGCACGACAGCTATCGGGCGCGGCTCGATCAACTGGCGAGGCAAAGCAGCTTGTCGGCGGAAGAGGTGGCGGAGTTTTCGGATCTGTCGGCGAGAGTCGCACAGATCAAGGCTGGGCGGGGCGCGAGCCCGGATGCCGGAAAGTGAGAATGCTATAATAAAAAGTTCAAAATGAATGTTTTTTGTCAACTGTTCAGGCGTTTTTCATCGTTCTGAAACGTGGTTTGGCGGCGGCGCCCCGGGCAAACGGGCAAAGAGCATTTGGAAGGTTTTGGCGGTAATGCCGGCGTGGTTGTCCGGTGCGGGAGAGCAGCAGGAAAGAAGCGGGAAGAAAGAAGGAAGGCTGGCTGAATCGGTTCTCGGGAATGCGGCACGGTCATACGTGGTGCACGCCGCATAAATCTTACAAAAGAGGCCGATAAGCACGCCGACGAACAGACGGGCATAAGGGAAGCGGCTGCTATTGAGGGTAGGGCGAGGAGACGATTCACACTCGTTCGAACCGCGATGGCGCCCCGGGCAGGGCACGCAGGACGAAGCAGCGTGCGCGTATTGGGTATTCACGGTTCCATCGGCTGTTGTCCAGCAGCCGCGAGTCGAGACTAAGGCCGGTATGGCGAACTCCATGACGAAAAAGCTGAACGATGTATCCGTCGAAGACGACGCAACGCAAAACGCGGAGTCTGTTGCCGCTCCTGCGGCGAAGGTCGAAAAGGCCAAGGCTCGCGATCGCCGCGCGAAGGAAAAAGCACTGCTGAAGGACGCGTTCTCGTCGAGCGCGCCTGGCACCGTAGAGGAACTCGAGGAGCGGCGCTCGAAGCTGCGCGCGCTCATCAAGCTCGGCAAGGAGCGCGGTTTCCTGACCTACGGCGAGATCAACGATCACCTCCCGGACAACTTCACGGAGACAGAGGCGATCGAAGGCATCATCAGCACGTTCAATGACATGGGCGTGGCGGTGTACGAGCAAGCGCCGGATGCCGAGACCCTGCTGCTGAACGACAACGCGCCGAACGCCTCCTCCGACGACGAAGTCGAGGAAGAAGCCGAAGTCGCGCTTTCCACCGTCGATTCGGAATTCGGACGCACCACCGACCCGGTCCGCATGTACATGCGCGAGATGGGCACGGTCGAGTTGCTGACGCGCGAAGGCGAAATCGAGATTGCGAAGCGCATCGAGGATGGCCTGAAGCACATGGTCATGGCGATCTCCGCGTGCCCGACGACCATCGCCGACATCCTCGCAATGGCGGAGCGTGTGCAGAACGAAGAGATCCGTGTCGATGAACTCGTCGACGGCCTGATCGATCCGAATGCGCAGGACACCGACGGTTTCTCCGAGCAGGAAGCCGAGGCGATCGAATCCGAAGAAGAGGAAACCGAGGAAGAGAGCGACGAGGAAGAGGAAGAAGAGGACGACGGCAGCGCGCAAGCCAGCGCCAATGCCGCGCAACTCGAAGCCCTCAAGGCACAGTCGCTCGAGAAGTTCGCGCTCATCAGCGAATGGTTCGACAAGATGCGCCGCGCCTATGAGAAGGAAGGCTACAAGTCGAAGGCTTATCTCAAGGCGCAGGAAGCCATCCAGACGGAGCTGATGAACATCCGTTTCACGGCGCGCACCGTCGAGCGCCTGTGCGATACGTTGCGCGCGCAGGTCGATGAGGTGCGTCAGGTCGAGCGGCAGATTCTGCATACGGTCGTCGACAAGTGCGGCATGCCGCGCGCCGAGTTCATCACGCGTTTCCCCGGCAGCGAGACGGATCTCGAATGGTCCGACAAGGTCGTCGCGGAAGGTCACGAATACAGCGCGGTGCTGGAGCGCAATATTCCGGCTATCCGCGAGCAGCAGCAGCGTCTCCTGGATCTTCAGGCGCGGGTCGTGCTGCCGCTGAAGGACCTGAAGGAAACCAACCGTCAGATGGCGGCGGGCGAATTGAAGGCGCGTCAGGCGAAGCGCGAAATGACCGAGGCGAACCTGCGTCTCGTGATTTCCATCGCGAAGAAGTACACGAATCGCGGTCTGCAGTTCCTCGACCTGATTCAGGAAGGCAACATCGGTCTGATGAAGGCGGTGGACAAGTTCGAATATCGTCGCGGCTACAAGTTCTCGACTTACGCGACGTGGTGGATCCGGCAGGCCATCACGCGCTCGATCGCGGACCAGGCGCGCACGATCCGCATTCCGGTTCACATGATCGAGACGATCAACAAGATGAACCGCATCTCGCGGCAGATCTTGCAGGAAACCGGCCTCGAACCGGATCCGGCGACACTTGCCGAGAAGATGGAGATGCCGGAGGACAAGATCCGCAAGATCATGAAGATCGCGAAGGAGCCGATCTCCATGGAAACGCCTATCGGCGACGACGACGATTCGCATCTCGGAGATTTCATCGAGGATACGAACACGGTGGCGCCGTCCGATGCCGCGTTGCATGCATCGATGCGCGATGTCGTGAAGGATGTGCTCGACTCGCTGACGCCGCGTGAGGCGAAGGTGCTGCGGATGCGCTTTGGTATCGAGATGAGCACGGATCACACGCTCGAGGAAGTGGGCAAGCAGTTCGACGTGACTCGTGAACGGATCCGCCAGATCGAAGCGAAGGCGCTGCGCAAGTTGCGGCATCCGAGCCGGTCGGACAAGCTGAAATCTTTCCTCGAAGGCAACTGACGGGACTTGTTTTGAGAGGCGTTGTGAGGCACACTCGCAACCCTTCGTAGTCGCCTCGCGCAATGTTCGGGAGTAACAGAAAGCGCCGCTATCGGCGCTTTCTTTTTGCCCTTTTAGTGCAGAGGGCCGGAAGCTTAACTGGTATAAGCTGTCGACTCATAATCGACCGATAGTGGGTTCGAGCCCCACCCGGCCCACCAGTATTTACTTAAAAGTATCAAAGACTTGTGTGCCGTTAAGCATAAAATGGCCACCTGGACACGTTATGCTTTATTGTCCGATGGGCCAACTTATGCTTTAACGGCCTCCCAGCGCGGGCCCGCGAAGTCGCAAGTCACCAGAATTGCCCGGTTTTAAGCGGCGATTTCGGCGATGCACCCCGCGCCTGGAGGAAGCGCACACTGCACAAGGCGACGATCACAAGAATGCGGCGGTCTCGGCGCGACAGCCGGGCATAGATGCCCAGCCGAACATCTACCGTGACTCTCGCGGCGAGCCAGCCCACACGCGCTGAAGATCTTCACGACCTTCTTTCTGCGATGTTCTTCGCCGTCCAGCTTCCCGATCCCGCCGCTCTCTTCGACGGCTCTAGGCGCCTCAAGTGCTTGCCGAGCCATCCGGAGGGCCGGGCACCCTCCCAAATCCCGCCGTAGCCGCTGTAGCGCCATCCTATAGGGACTTTCGACTCCTCCAGCCGACTTTTCGCCAGAATCCGCAAGCTGAATCGCACGCGAGCAAGACGCGGCAATGATTTCGCTCCTACAAAGCGGAACATCCTGTAGCTTCGGCCCGGTTCTGCAGCGTTGCCTCGATTTTGCCTGCGCACCAGAAATCGGCGGCCGGCGACAGGGTCGTTCCACTATCCTGAAGCCTCGGCGAGCGGGCCTTAAAGCGCGTAGCAGCGCAGCGCCGACTCCGTTCCGTGACACTCGTGTTCGGGCACTGGCGTGGCCTGAGCCGGATCCAGGCATATCGCCGGACACTGAGCACATGGGCGGGGAGAACGCCGCCGCGCGAGGCGTGGGCGCCGTATCGGGTGAAAGAGGGCATCCAAGGAGTGAACCTGCGGCGCATGTCTGCAGTTAGCGAGCTCCGCCTCGACCCTCATGCCTTAGTTTACGACGCGCGTCGCGTCCATACGGTAGCCTCGGGCAGAAGTCGACCCGTTACGGTCCTTGGAACCCGCATACGCTTAACGGCGACTCCTGAGGCACAACAGCCGTTCGCGTAGTCGTACGGTCGGCGGACCCTTTGCCATCGCTGATGTTCGATTGCCGGCGTCAGTTCATCGGCGATGTAACACCTCTCCGTCGTTCAATTGAAAGCCACCTAAACGGTATCTTCAAAAATCCGTAGCAAGCATACAACCAAAAAATTTACCAAGGAAAATGATTTATTCTAGAGTTCCCCAACACACATAATGTCATATTAAAGCACTCGCCAATGCCTGATTCCTATTGCCGTGTTGCTATACCTTCATAAAAATAGTCGAAAACGTAGTGGTCAAAATCATCAAGAACTTCAATCTTTGAAAGGATTTCGGATTTTAATTCGCGCAGCCGAAGAATTGCCGAATGAAGGTCGAGATTTTCATCGTCAAAATTGATAAGACCGGATGCGTGGATTCGTTTCGCCAACATTCGAGGTAACCCATACTCCTCCAATTCCATCACGCATGATGGAAGGAATGCCTTGGATAGCCTTGCAATAAAAGGTGAGATGTCTATCTTATGCTCGGGAACAATTTTCTTCTGAATCACGTTGATATCGTTTAGTAATGCAGTCAATTTAAACGTGGCGTTGCGTTCCATCTTAAAAAACTCTTCGATTGTAACGTCTTGCTCAGCCAAATCATCCAAAAGCTCAGGGATCGAGTGACTCCAATTCCCCGACAAGACTTTCACGAATTCTGCAAATTTCGTGTAAGTGGTGTCCCATCCACCAGGCACCAGTTTGAGTATCTTACAAAGTATCCAAGCCCAATATTCATTCGTCGCAGCATTAAGGCTGGCAAGCCCCCTCCAAGTTTTTTTGTCGCTATTAATCGCAAGAGCCAAAGTAGTGATCAATTCCGTGTCGCTGGAAATCAACGCTCCCTCGGTCCTCAGACTCTCAAAGGCCTCTCCACCCAGCAACTGGGCCATCTCCTCCTTGTAGTGCAAGAGCTTTGCCAGCTGTTCTTTGGAGAGTTTTTCTTTATACTTCTCGTCATCTACATCTGCGAGCAACTCGTCGGGAAAAGCTAATTCCAGTTGAATATCGGCAGGTGATGGAGGCTCTTCAAGAATATAAATATATCCTACGAAGTGTCTGAACATGCGGCCACCGCGCCCGATTATGTTGCGGTAGGTAAAATCGTCGAGTTTCAGTTGCCCTTTCTTGTTACTCCAGACGATGACGTTTTCCGCCGAGGTATTTACCCCCTCAATGATAGAAGAGGTCGAAATCAGGGTTTGCAGTCCGCCTTTCGCTTCCTCGAACAGGCGAACCTGTATTTGACTCAAGGAGCGATGAAGCTGACCGGTGTGGATACCGACGCCTCGCTTCACCAGTGCGGTAAGTTTCCAGTTCGGATGGTAGTTCGTCGCAAGCCAAGTCGAAAAATCTAAGAGCAACTTGCTGTGCTCTCTTTCAGCGTTCTCGATGAGAAGGGTCGCTACGCTATCGACGTTGGAATAGGTGCCGGCGTAAATCAACGACTTGGTCTCTTGCTTCCCAAGTATTTGCAACAGCGCAACGTTCTTCTTTTGTGCGTCCTTGTTGATGTCCTTGTAAAGCTCATGCTTTTCAAGGAAAACCGTGTTGAAATCCATACGTAGGAACAACATATCCTCCGTGAATGGATTTTTATTCAAGTCAGAAATATTGGGTGCCAAATAGTATTTCTGCAAGGCCTTCTCACCCAGCTTTAGCATAGCTTTCAGGAGGGAAGGCGATCTTTCCTTGTCGAACGCCTGGCTGGCCTTGTAAAACTCGTCAACGACAAGCAGATCTAACCGTTCCAGCTTATCGCAGTATTGAATGGCTCGCTCCTGCGGAAAAATGAGGATATTCTTTTCGGCAAGCTCGACTTCCGACGTCGTTACTATTTTATATTCGGCTGAAAATTTCTTGCTCAATCGACGCCTGGTTTCATCCGTCAAAGCGATGGTAGGAACTAGAATCAGGACGTTGGTAGGCTTCCTGATCGCGATGTAGGCATCAATGATTAAACTTTTGCCAAAGCTCGTAGGAGCACTTACCGCAATGTTGGTGCCGTTCAAAAGGTGCTTCAGAACTAACGACTGCTCGCTGTGAAGTGTTACGGGCTCTTCCTGACCGATGTCCACTTTAAATGATTCGTAAACGAACCGATCTTGCCAGCTGGCTGTTTCGGGCTCAAGATATGGATACAACCCTGATTCTCTGATCAGGTGGTTTAGTAACGGATCGTAAGCTTGATTTTTCCGATCGAGATTATCGAGCATACGAATTAGGCGATTTCTTGCCTCATTTCCATTGTTATTTCGAAGCAAGTCATTGACGATCGCGCATTCCTCAAAGATATCCATCGTTGTTATCCTTTATAATGTGCCACCGTGTTCGAGAATCGCTCAATCAAATCCTTTCTATTCGGAACAGGAAGAAGGATAATGTGAAACTTGATTAAAGAGTATTTAACTATCTGGTCGGATAGTGCTTCGATTTGCTTCTTGAAATAGGCAGTAGCACGGTCGAGATGGTAGTCGCGAAGTTCCTGCCTGTAACCGTCATTCATCTCTTTGGTTCCTGCTGTGATGACGCACTCATGCAGCAGAAGAATGGGGATATGAAGCCTCGGCTTGATGCTATCCATCGAGTTATCCGGCGACAAAGCATGCTTTATCTTGGTAGCCAAAATCTCGTTTTCGATCAGCTGGTCAATATCTGTCATATTGGTAATGATGCTATTTTCTTTTTTCAGCTTTTCTATTTTCAGGGAATTTCCGACCGACTCGACGACAGATGAGAGCCTTGCGTTTTCGATGCTGTTGTAGAACTTCGCTTCTCCGAACCAAAGCGAAAACTCGTCATCACTCTCCAGGACAATATGAACGCTGTCAGCTCCTTTGGCATTGTCTTGCACATTCTGCTTGTAGAAGATCTTAGGGACTACGGGCAACGCTCCATAATAGCGGTGCATGATTCCATAGAGCACAATTTCTGCAAGCTCACTACCCTGCCCTATGTCACCCTCTTTATCGGTCAGCCGCAGGTTTTTCGCCGCCATCCGTAGTGTCGATGCACTTTTGCCTGCCAGTTTGTCGCGCTCTTTTGCTGACAACGCGGTCAATGCTATGTTGTCCCAGATGAAGTTCTCAAATTTTTCACGTCGCCATTGCTCGTCTTCGAAGTCGTTAGCCAGACTTAAAACGCACTTGTTGTCGACAGGAGCAAGCGTTGTGTCTTTGGAGAGATTCAGGTAGTGATCGCTGACAAGAATTTCGAAATCCATCGATTTCACCCAGTCGATTTTTTAGTTGTCTCTTTGCGTTATGCACTTCTGGTATGAGAAACCTTCCTTGGTCCCATCCTTTAAAACAGCGCAAAAGCATTGAGAACCAAATCTTTCTGGCATGACTTCGAAATAATCGACGCCGGGACCAACTTTCGCCAGATAGCTCGGGTGCCTCTTGAACAATTCAGCGAGATGAATTGTGTCTTCGGCCGAAACTTGCTCACCCGGCACGTAGCGCTGAAGCACCTGCTGGAAAAAAGCATGAGCTTGGGTTTGATTGTCGAAGCTTATAGTGTCAAGAATCACTGGCTTTTTTCTTGCCATCTTTTTCCTCTTTTATTTAGCGTGAAGCCAACAAAAAGGTAAATCCTACCCCAAATCTGGCAGATGCAGTCAATGAGGATCAATTCAATCATCCAAAGCTTCAACTGCTGATAGCTACCGCTGGATAGAACAGAGTGGACTCAACTTATACGCGCAGCGATGGCGCCTTTGTCTGGGGACGCAACGTGCGCGGAGAGTTCATGAGGGTCCGGTATCTGGGCGCAGCCGACAGTCGAATGTCCGGGTGAAAGTACGGGTCAGCGTCTGCTCTTGGCCCGAACCGAGCCGAACGGGCTTTTTCCCTGTCTTTCGTGAGCATCCAGCGAGCGCGGCGTTCGCGCGTATGAATTCACCGCGCGCGACTCTAAGATTTTCGGCCGTTGCAGCGATCCATCCTCGTTGTCACTCCTCTTGCCGGGTAGGTTGCCCAGGCACCAGGTGCGACGCCGTTCCTCCCAGCAGCACAAACGGGTGCGCCGAAATCCGTGCTTCGCTGCGCGAAGGTGTCTAGCTCGAAGCGAAACCTCCTGGCTGCAGCGCAGGGCGGGGGCGCTTCATCGCGGCGCGGAGCATAGCTTGTGCGAGCGTCGCGATTCAACAGGAATAGCAGCGCCATCGCGCATGGTCAATGGAAGAGACGGCCTTCGCACGTGCCGGCGATTGATGAAGTGCGACGTCAGTTCGACTGAGGGCTCGAGTGACTAACGATTGACGATGTCGTGCAACTTGCTCGAATAGAGGGGCACGGATCAAGACCATCACCTGGTTGCCAACCATCTGCCCGAAAGCGGCGCCGCCCTGGTCGGTGCCTGCAACACCGCGACACAACGCGATGCCTGCCATATCAAGGACGCGTGCGTGCCTGCCGTTCTTCGCTAAAACGTCGTGCGCAAGCCGACCATCACGCTGCGGACGCCCTCGGGTGCAATATCGCGCACGACTGAACTCGCATAGCGGATGTCCTGGTTCGTTAGGTTGTCCCAGCGCACGTACGCAAGCCAGTTCGTAGCACCGACGTTGAACTTGTAGGTGAGCATCACGCCCAGCCTCGGATCGCTGGCGGTCGGGAAATCGTCTTCGGGCACGCGATTCAGCGCCCACGCATGCTCCATTTCCGCACGCGCGGCGAACGGTCCGTAGCCGTAGTCGACCGCGATCGTCGCGCGCAACGGCGAGATGCGCGGCAGCGGCTGGCCGGCGTCCATATTCCGCGCGTGCGTGTAGTCACCGACCAGCGAGACGTCGACCCTGGGCGCGCCGTGCTGGTACACGCGCCACTTGCCATCGAGCTCGATGCCATAGAACTCGGCGCGCACGCGCGATAGACCGCTTCGTTCAGAGTGCCATCTGTGACAGTTGGCACGAGCTCGTCATCGTCGTTGACAAGACGTCCCGTGTTGTACTCAGTCAGGTAGTTCCGAAGGCGGATGTAGAACGCGCCGATGCTGCCCTTGTTCGGCCGCTTGGGAAGCGCAGCGATAGGTCGGCGGACACGGCCTTCTCCTTCTGCGCATCCGCATTGCCGATCAGGTATTGGCCCGTCGCGTCGTGCTGTTCAGACGGTGCAGTGCAGGTCGGCGGTGACGCTTCATTACGGCGCGGAACATGGTCCATGTGAGCTGTCGCACTTTTGCGGTATTGCAGGCGTGGGCGTCGTGTCGCGGCGCTGGTGCCTCAATCATCCTCAAGTTCGTCGTGACTCGCGCCGATAACAGAGCTTTGGCGCGGAATTTTCGACCGACTTCGGAAGTACATGAATCGCGCGCCGAAAAGGGTGGCTGTCGAGTGAGTAGCTAGGTTGTGTCGACACCACGACCTCTATCGGCGGTGCAACGATGATCCCGGTTCGCTGAAATGTCAGCGCCAGGCGGCCGAATGTCGCGAATGCGCGAAATTTTATGCGCTCGCACCGTCTCCCGTATCCGTCATGCACGCATGGACGCTCTATACGACAGTGTGGCCCCTTAGTGCTTCACCAGTTCGTAAGGACAGAAGCGTCGGGACCCGCATTGGTGGTGCGATCGACGCGCCAGAGAGAAACGTTGTTGATGATTTTGCAGGAGAAGGAAAATGACTAAGCTGAGCGAATCCCAGACAGACCTCGTCGCGACGGGCCAACTTTTGCCGCTGCGGTTGTTGGGCGACAGGCCTGAGCATACTCGCGGAATGCCCGAAGACACGGCCGTTCTGGTGTTTCCAGTGGCGCCGTATGAAGCTCATCTGTTTTCCAAGGTGGCCGACAGTGCTTGCTTTGGATGTGGACATGTCCCGCTTGTCGACGGAAACTTCATGACCATGCGTTATCAGATGGATGATTTGCAAGTCAATTGGGTTGCCCAGATGACGGACCCCGAGGTTTGGTCGGCTATTGAGTCTTGGAAGCGCGTCGGAAAGGTTGTTGTTCTTTTTGCCGTCCATGAAGCCGATGGTAGCCGGCGCGGTCTCATCGGTAGCGTCGACATTGAGAATCATAGGCTAGCCAAGGAGACGTTCCGGTATCCCGAACAGGCCCCGACGGTGCAAGCGTGGCGTCAAATGGCATCGCTTGTACGCAGTGGGCTTCTCCAGCTGGGAGCCACAAGCGAGATTGAAGGCGTGTCGCTTCGACATGTGCTGGCGGGCGTTCTTGTCACCGACCGTCTTGAGGCAGTTATAGGCGAGGCGGCGCCGCTCGTAGTCTCCTAACAGGTCAGAAGGCAATACTCTTCGCAGGCGCGGCCGTGGCCGCGCTTTTTTCTTGTGCTTTCGACGGAGCCTTGGCCATGGGAGATGTGATCGAGGTTGCCCGGTTTGCCGAAGGGCATGGACCGAGCAGCCCGTACTGGTGCCCACGAATTGGCGTGGCCTGAGCAGGGATTCCGGCATTTCGCCGGACACTGAGCACTTGGAGCCGGAGAGCGCCGCCGCGCAAGGTGTGCGCGCGGTGTGGAACGCGTTCTTTCCTGGGTTGGAAGATCCGAAGGATTGAACCTGCGGTGTTCGGAGTTATCGGGCATGAAGCGAATTCGCTTGGTTGCAGCGAAGGCCGGCGATGTCGCTTCATCACGGCGCGGAAGATGGCCCGCGCGAGCTGTCGCATTTCATCCGGAACAGCTCCCCAAGCCCAATATTCACCGGTCCGCGATGGCTCGTTCGACGGCCAGCTCGCCAGCGGCGATACCGCATTCGCCCGGGTTGCCAACGGGCACTGGTCCGAGCAGCGTGGTACCAGGCCGATCCGGCGTGCTATGTTCTACGTCGATTACGTAGATATCCACTGACCATGGGCCAACAACAAGACCTGTACGACCGCTGGAAACGGGCGAAAACGCAACTCAACGACCTGTTTAAGAAGCCGGAAAACACCCTCATCGTTCACTACTCTTGCGAGAGTTTCTACGACCAGACGAAGGCGGACTCGCCGCGCGTTACCTCAATCGCTGTGCGGAACCTGCAATCTGGACAGACCCATTCGTTCTCGATCCATTTTGCTGCCGAGCGCGCCCATGCCCTAGATCAGATCGAAGATCGATACGACGAGTTCGAGCAGGCGATGCTAAACGACTTTTTCGCGTTCGCCCGGGACCACCAGTTTCACACGTGGCTGCACTGGAACATGCGCGACATGAACTTCGGCTTTCCCGCGCTCGAACACCGCGCCGCCGTGCTGGGGTCGCGAAGTTTTCACATCGACGAGAAGCAACTGGTGGACTTGTCGCGCGTGCTCATCGCGATCTACGGCAACAAGTACACGGCCCACCCGCGCATCCAGTCGCTGATGCAGAAGAACCACATCACGCCGCGTGATTTCATGGTCGGCCAGAGCGAAGCTGATGCGTTCGAACAGAAGCGGTTCTTAGACATGCACCGTTCAACGCTGTCGAAGGTCGACGTGTTCGCTAACTTCGCCGAGCGGGCGCACAGCGGGACGCTGAAGACCAACGCCAACTGGTTTGAGCGTAATGGACGCTCGTTCAAGGCCGGCGTTGAGAAAGTGCGGGAGCACTGGTTCTGGGGCGCTTTGGTTGCTGTGGCCTTCGGCGCCTGGAACTACCGCGATCAGATCGCCCAGATTTGGGGCTGGGCTGCGAAGCACTTGGGGCGCGGCTGACTCCAAATTCCGAGTCGGATGGACGTTGATTCGTTGCCTAAGTGAGTAGAACGGCCTTGTTCCCTCGGAATCCCTGAGTCGCCGTGCTGTCCGAGTAAGCCACCGCCGCGTCTCCGGTATGCCTGGCAGAAACACCAGCCCCGTGCTTCGGCACTTGTTCTTCACGGCCTTTGGCGCTGTTGTGCCTTCGCGCATCGAATTCCCGGGTCGGCAAATGGATCGGCTCGACTAGCTAGATTTTCGGCCAACGGATCCTCAGGCTTACAGCAGCGCGGCATTGACGTTGGGCGCGCTCATTCAGACAGCCTTTTGGCCCCACGCAGTAGCCCCGATGTCGTTAATTCTTGCGTCCGGCTTGTTAGTAGATGTGCTAGCGTATTGCCAGTCGCACCACCTCGCGGCCCGCACATTTCAAGAAGGAATGCCCAAACGAAGGTTGGGCCTCGAGCATCCATGTTCTATTTAAATCCCGAATCACCATCCCACCCTGGCGGTCCCGATCCGAACTGTAACGGTTGGGTGTACCTAGCGTACGACTATCGCCATCTGGATCACACGAAGATCGGAATAACCACAAGACCACTATTCAGGCGAATCCGAGAGTCCACCACTAACCCGTGGTATGCGTTGTTCTGTGGCTTCCATGTTCCGGCGGACCATGCGCATCTGAAACGCATCGAAAACTATCTGAGCTGGAAGCTCCATGTCGGGTTCGTCGATCATCTGTCCGGAGCTGAATCGGAATGGTGCATGTCCTCACCATCCGATGTCCTTTCCGTATTAGTGGAGATAATGCCCAACGTTGTCGACATTGAGCCCGACGAGGGAGATTACGACTTCACCAAGACGATATATCTTCCAGAGGTGAATCCGTACAATGCGATGCTTGCGAACGAGCAACTGGACGAATACATCCAGTTTGCGGCCCCGGCGATGTATCTAGATGAATTGCGCAACGGTTACCGCAGGTGGGATGCCCGGCCTAACTTTGCAACCGAGGTGGCCCAAATGGGACCCCGCACGCCCCTCACCATTTCAGGCCCGCAGTTGCTGATGGATCGGATCAACTACGATATCGCGCGGCGCTGGGCGGCTTGACGTGGTCAGCAGGCCTATCTCCTATCAGATGCCAGCAGCGTCGAGCCTTTCTATCACAGGCGGAACGGCCTCGATCGGACCCGGAGACCGGGCCGCTTGAAGTTCAGAGTTGCGTCAGTCCCGCTGCGCAAGCGCGGCCGATGGACTTCCGACGTCAGAAGGTCCACGAGACGTGGCTGCAAGCGTCTCGGGGCCCATATTCAAATATAATTCTGAACGTACATTCGCCGCCTATTCTATGAGCCTGCCGCTAGTACTTGAACTGCAACGCCTAGCCCTCAATGAGGACACGTCCGTCGTACAACTGGTCCGGACAGCAAAGTTGGTCGCGGCGAAGCTTAAACTCCCCGACGCGATAGACTGGATCGACCGTGAGCTCAACGGCTACTCCGACCTGACGGCGCTTCCGAGCTATCGGATACTCCGAGGGGAATGTCGCGCCATAAACCCGTTTCGAGGGTGGGTGCCGGTGCAGTTTCCCGACGCTCAACTCGATGAAATTTGCACTCAGGCGAGGATTGGGCAGTCCCTCGGTTCTATCGAGCCGTTGCTTAGCGACGACAGCGACCACGCCCTTCTGCACTATCCATTTGAAATCGAGCAGACTCTGCAACGCATGTTCCAAGAGCAGACACGCTTTGCCATACGTTTGTCGAAAGGCCACCTCGCCGGAATTTTTGACGCCGTTAGAAACCTGACGCTCAATTGGAGCCTCGAACTCGAACACGCGGGTGTGCGCGGCGAGAATATGTCATTTACCCTAAACGAGCAGAAGGAGGCGCGCCCCGTGACTCAACAGTTTTTCATCCAGAATGCGGGCGTAGTCGGCAACCTGTCGGATCACGCGAATGTAACGAACAATCAAAGCGTGCATGGCTCGTTGTCCATCGAGCGTGTCCGCGACCTAGTTGAACAAGCGAAAACATCCCTGCCAGCTTTGCCGCCTTCTCTCGCAGCCGAGGCAGGTGATGTGCTCGACGAACTTACTGCGGAGTACCGCAAAGCCTCACCCGATACCGGGAAGCTGCGGGGAGCGCTATCGTCTTTAAAAGCCATATGCGAAGGCGCAGCGGGGAACATCGTGGCGTCCGGTATCACTACGGCGGTTACTGCCCTTCTAACGCATAGTACATAACCAGTGCACGGTCACCTGGGCGGCGGCTCAGTCTGGAAGGCAAGCTTGCAAGAAAGGGCGACGCTAGGCGGGCCTGAGCGACATCGCTCGCGCGGGCGAACCGTCCAGCAGATAACCTGATTGGCGTTATGAGTCTGGAAGGTGGCTGACCCGCCGTATCTCGGGACAGTCGCCTGAGCTGGGCGCAGGCGGGTTTGCAACTCGAATGGCCGGTTCCTGATACCGGGCGCCGTCTGAATGACGGAACCGCGGACGAAAGCAGGTCGCCTTATGGCGAACCGAGTCGAATGATAACAAGTGAAACAGCTTGCGAGCGCGCTGCTTACCCTAGCGATTGGCAAGGTCCTTTCAAACGGTGCTTGGCATAGTCGGCGCTGATTACAGCAGCTATTCGGCGTTGAACTCTCCGAAGTCGCACCGCATTCCCGGATGCGGTGCGACTTCGCGCTGAAGAAAGGCAGCCCGTCGGTTTGCCACTGCAGACACAACCTCGATTTGCGACGTGCTTCCGGATCCTAGCTGTTGTCGCCCTAGCTCCCTCCTTGCAAAGCGCTCCGTGCGGCCCCGCCCCGCACCAGGTAGCTCCTGCGGGCATACCCTGTCATGCATCGTCCAGCCGCGCCTTGCGAAGCGCCGCCTCCAGTTGCTCCACCGTGTAAGGTTTGCGAAGGCTTTGCCATTGGAAGTCGCCGACATCGGGCTCTTCAATGGTATCGCCGGACGAGAAGATAACAGCGATGCGCTTGTACTCCGTCGCGATGCGACGAGCCAACTCGATGCCGGAGACGTCGGGTAGGCGCACGTCGGTCAGGAGCACGTCGAACCCGGCGTTATCGACAGCGTCGAGTGCGGCTTGTGCGCCAGAAACAGCGGTGGGGCGGTGCCCCAGCATTCGCAGCAGTTCACTGACGGCATCGCATGTCGCCTCGTCATCGTCTACCACGAGCACGCGAAGAGGGGTGCGCTCTTCGCCGGAAATGCCGGCCGAAATGGAGCCCGCCTCCTCTTTAAGAGGCTCTCCCTCGGAGCCCAAGACCTGTCGGACTTTATACGCTAGTTCTCTGCGGCTGTACGGCTTGCTGATGAGCTCGACGCCAGGGTCTAAGCGGCCCCCATGAACTATCGCGTTTTGCGTGTAGCCCGACGTAAATAGGACGCGCAAATGTGGCTGAAGCTGAACGGCATTTCGCGCCATCTCGGGACTTTTGAGCGTTCCCGGCATAACAACGTCCGTGAAAAGAAGGTCGACATGAATGCCGCTGCTGAGCACTGCAATGGCCTGGTCCGCGTTGTCCGCTTTCAGGACGGTGTAGCCGAGGTCGGTGAACATCGCAATCACCGTCGCTTGCACCTTCTTGTCGTCCTCTACTACGAGCACCGTCTCGTTGCCCCCCATGGCGGGAGCATTGAGCCGAGTCGCTGTCTCTCGCGCTTCCGCAGACGTTCGCGGGAGATAGATCCGTACGGTAGTGCCATGGCCTGGTTCGCTGTAGATTCGGATATGGCCGCCACTCTGCTTTACGAAGCCGTAAGCCATGCTGAGACCCAACCCGGTTCCTTGCCCCTCGGGCTTCGTGGTGAAGAATGGGTCAAATGCCTTCTCGAGCACATCGGCCGACATTCCAGACCCTGTATCCGTCACACCCAGCATCACGTATTGACCAGCCGGCACGTCCGAGAGCGAGCGCACATAGTTGTCGTCAAGCATCGCGTTGGCCAACTCAAGCGTCAGCTTGCCGCCGTCGGGCATGGCGTCACGCGCGTTGATTGCCAGATTCAACAGAACGTTCTCGAGCTGGTGAACGTCAACGAAAGCATTCCAGAGGCCGCCGGCCACCACTGTCTCGACTTCGATGGTTTCTCCAAGTGCCCGGCGCAGCAGATCATCCGTTCCGCGGACCATAGCCGCAAGATTCATCGGCTCAGGGCGAAGCGCTTGGCGCCGGCCGAACGCCAACAGTTGCGCGGCGAGCGTTGCGCCGCGTTCAACCGCCTGAATTGCGTTTCCGAAGCGCTCCAATGCCCACTGATCCCGGGCGCACCGAGTTTGCAGCAGTTCGAGGTTGCCACGTAGTACCTGCAGTACGTTGTTGAAGTCGTGGGCCACGCCTCCAGTAAGCCTGCCAATAGCCTCCATCTTTTGCGCTCGAAAAAGCGCAGCTTTTGTCTCCTCGAGAAGCTTGTCGGCTTCGCGCTTTTCGGTGACGTCTCGAGTGATCTTTGCAAATCCCAGCAGGGTGCCGGAGTCGTCGCGGATGGCATCAACGATGACGTGGGCAACGAATCGAGTTCCGTCGCGGCGTACGCGCCATCCTTCTGATTCGAAACGTCCCTCGCGGGCTGCGATCTCGAGTGCGCGCTGAGGCAAGTCGGCAGCAGCGTCCTCCGAGGTGTAGAACCGGGAAAAGTGCGAGCCGATAATCTCCTGTGCGGTGTAGCCCTTGATGCGTCGCGCGCCATTGTTCCAGTTGGTCACCAGACCGTCTGGCGACAACATGTAAATCGCATAATCGGACACGCCGTCAACGAGCAGGCGGAATCGTCGCTCGCTTTCGATTACCGCATCGTGAGCTTTTCGCTTCTCGCTCTCGTCGCGTACCAGCTTCGAGAAGCCGACCAGAGCTCCGTCGGGATCTACCAGCGCGATTGTCACGACGCTCGCCCACAACACCGATCCGTCCTTTCGCTTGCGCCAACCTTCTATCGCGGAGCTGCCGTTTTCGCGCGCCTGGCGGAGTTCGGCTTCATACGCCGCTCGCTCTTGTGAATCATCAGGCAGCAAGATCGTCGAATGCCTTCCAATGATTTCGTCGGCGCGGTAGCCGTAGATGGCTGCGGCCCCGGGGTTCCAGGTCGCGATGAACCCATCGGGCGTCATCGCGAACACTGCAAGTTCGGTGACGGACGTTGCCCACCGCGTTGCCCAATATTCAGCGGCGGGATTATCCGCGTGCTCCTTGCGAGACATGGTCGTTCAGTTTTTGTAGAGGGAACCAGACGTATTCTACGGTTTGCGGGAATTGCGGGCACGACGGTCCACTTCTTCGTGCCTCTGCCCGTCTTGACCGACCGGCTTCCCGGAATAGGCCGACGCCTTAATCGACCCTGACCGCGGTAGCGATCCCGCCAGAAGCCTCCTCGGCTCTGGAGGCCGTTCGGCGCATAAGCGCCGGCAGCCGAAGGTCCAGTTCGTCGAATCCATCCGCTTTGGATACGGCCGCAAGTCGAACCGCCCCGACGAAAAGCGCCGCAGACACTCTCTCAATTCGCGGTGAGCGTCGCTATCTGTTCGCGGCGCGCCACTACATTGATAGCGATGCACTGGCAGAACGAGTTTGCTTCCCGCTACGGGGCGGAGCAAATTCACGCCGCTGCCGAACGGAACTGTGTTTTTATACAGTAGAATTGTTCCTACACGTTAGCAGTCGGGGATAGCTTAGATGGACACGTCGTTGATCGAGATCCGCACGTTTGGCAGCCCGGAAGAGATTTGGGAGCTCCCGAACTTTATCGAAGAGAATCCGATTACCAAGAGCAGCTATAAGCGGCTAATCGGTGACTACCACTTGGAAGAAGAAGTGTGCTGCTGCGTTCAAAAGGACAATGGAAACCTTTGCCGAGAAGGACATAAGCGAGGATGGGTCGCCGAACTGCTAGATGGGTCGGCGACGATTATCGGCAATCACTGCGCTCAGGAAAAATTCGGCGCCGACTCTCGCCTCATCAGGGATCAGACTCAATACATGAATGAGAAGCGTCGCCGTGAGCGGTTGGCCGGAGTACTTGTCCAGATAGGAGAAAAGACGGAGCGTCTTAATCGCCTCGATCAGCTTCGCACTAGCTTGAAGAGCCTCGAATCGCGGATCCAGGCTTTCACTGGCGAATTGAGTTCATCGGCCTTGCGACGCCTGCAAGAAATGGCGAGGACGGGGCAGTACGCAGTGACCTTCACGGCCGTGAAATTCCGGACGTATATCGACGATAACGGTCAAAGCAAACGTGAGCGGAGTACATTTGAACAATCGTTGGGCTCCTTCGTTGGACTGGACTTGTTGCAGCCATGGTCGTATTTCAAGATCTACGATGCAATAAAGGACGTTGGGCGCGCCCATGAAGAAGCCGAGCAACTCGGTCCCAAGCCTAAAGCCACCGAGGTCGACGCACTGGCTAACCGCCTCAACGAATACGATCACATATTCAGGGAAGGGAATCGTCTGCTCAGCCTTGAGCCGGTTTTTTTCGCCAACAGTTTCCTTCCGCTTTGCTTTTTAGAGACTGACAAGACCGAACGGTATAAGGCCGCAAGGATTGCGATGCGTCGGTCTGGGGTCGCTGGCGGCAAGGATGAGGCTAAAGCGTGGCTCGCGGCGCAAGAAAAAGCCATCAAGCAAGAACTTGGTATCGATGTGATCGAAATACACTAAATGCGCCGCGCACGCTTCCCACGTTCGATGGCGGACGGCTATCGATCGGCCCTGGCGGAGACCGTTGACGGACCCATAGCAGCCCTTCAAGTCTTGCAAAGCCGGCTGCTAATGATGTACCGCGATGTTCGGCATACGCTGCGTTCGCGTTTCACTGCTGAGAACGCCCAAGCTGTTCCCTTGCTTTAATCCGCTGGAGTACATTGAAGACATCGCGTACCCCATCTAAATCCTCTTTGGGTACATGAGCGATTATCTCGCGAAGATTTACGGCCTTGCCTTTAGCCGCAATTTCGGCGTAAATCCCTTCAATGACCTCAGTCGATTTTTTCGAGCTCTCGTCCGCTAGGTTTTTTCTGTGTTCATTCCACCGCACAGCCAGCGCGCGCGCTTCCTCGTTTGCGTGAGCGTACAGCTGACGCACGTTGACATTAAGGTCTCGCGCCGCTTCCCTGACGCTGATGACGGTAGACGACTCATTCAATGCAGCTACTTGAGCGCGGATCTTGTCCCAATCGCGACGTTCAGGTGACGCTCGTTTTTTCGCCTCAGGAAAGAGTGAGTCCAAAGCATGAATGTCGCAGGACGCCGGTACCCAGTCCGTGAGGTCGCCGACCAGCAGCTTTGAAAGGGTCAATCCGCTCTGTGAGGCCATGCGCAAAAGAGCTGGCAGCCCCGGCGTACCTCCCTTCGCAAGCCAGTAGTGCACAGTATTTTTCGGAAGACCAATGCGTCGAGCGAATCTCGCGCTCTTCCCGTCGTCCAAACGTTGGACCAACTCGCGGATGCCGTCGAGCATAGCTCCCAGTGACGGTCTAGACGCAAAGCCATATCTCAAAGCGAGCATCGCCCCGAGCTGACCCGCAATCCAGACTTCTCCGTGCGTGGCTGCTTCCGAACCACCAGCCCCAAGAAAGCCCCCACATGAAGTACACCACCCTGGTACGACAAAGACGGATTTGTGCCGTATGTTGGCGCGTCCGCAATCGGCGCACACATGCACGAGCCGCGTTTTGTGTTTGGCACATGCGCTTACTGCGCCGACATCCCAAGACAGCCGGAAATACGGTGTCTCGCCTGCAGAACGGTCATCGGCGAGGCAATGCGGGCACCACTGCGCCGAGGTGGGACGGGCACTTTGCTCTGCGATGACGTCGCGCCAAGGAAGCAATGTCAGCGAATGCAGATTGTCGACACTGGTCAACTTCGACAGCGCGCACGCCCAGTCGTGTGCCGTTTTGGACATTCCACTCAGACTGAGTCCGTGCCATCTCCCTGTCGAGTGTTCCCACTGCATGGCTCGTTCAACAGTTCGCCCAAGTTCGTCCGCTGAAATGCAATGCGACATAGCAAGCCGGCAAAAATAGCTGACCATGCTTTCGACTTCCGGCGTTCCGACGCCGATCGGTGCGACGGGATTGAGCAGCGAGCGTGGGATTAACAGTTCTTCATTCATGTTTTGCTGACGTTTCATTCTTATCCTGGCGCACGTTTGATTTTGGGCATCACCCGCGTAAAGCTCGGCCCAATGGCGCTCTCTCCGTCGATGATTTCCTCGAGAATCCGCTTGCGCTGTGCCTCCGTAAGGAGCGCGCGTTCTAGCGAATCGACCGACCATGAACCAGCGGCTTCGGCTAGCTTCGCGGCGCGGATAAGCACGCTGCTCAACGTGCCGACGCATCCGAGCGTATTCTCCAGCAGAGGCTTTGTGTATTGCGTGAGCTGTGCTGCCCAAAGGTTGGGCAGCGTTCTTTCAAACGCGAGAACGCACGCTCCGAACGCCTTCACGTCTTCTGGTCGGTCGTCGCGGTAACGCTCGAAGTGAAGTACGTGAGTGCGTCGCGCAAGTTGCGCGGAAAGAGAAACGAGCAGATACAAATCATAGGACCCGACCAGGACCATCTGCGTACCGCATTGGTTTGCCAACGACTTGAGCGTATCAAGCTGAATCTCAAGCCGATGGTTGCCGCGGGTCTGGCGAATGATGTGCGCCGCCTCATCGATGACGAGAAACTGAACCTGGCGCTCGCGTAGCCCTCGCTCGACGGCAGTCCGAAGGGCAGCTAGGCTGTTGCCAGTAGCATTGCGCGGCCGTATTGCTCTTCCGGTCTCCTTGTCGACGCCATACAGCATCTTGGGTGCTTCAAGGTCGTCGCCGAGCTGGCTAAGAATCCGGCGGTAAAAGAGCCTCCATGAGAAATTGTTCTCGCCCGACGACGGCGCTTCAACGTAGACGGCGGGAATGACTCCACCATTCGCTTCCATTTGCGAACGTCCTCGCTCAAGCGCGGATTCAACCATGTGCCTTGACAACGTCGTCTTGCCGGCGCCCGTCGGCCCACAAACAAGAAGGATGCTGTCCTGGCTGCTGGGGTATATGAGCGTATCGAGCTCGCTCATCACCTCCGTGACGCGAGTGTGCTTGATGCGCTTTCCCGTGAGCACTTTTGCCGGGTCGATTGCCGGTGGCTGCAATGTTTCGTTGGGTTGTGACATGTGGTGGCGTTTAAAAATCTTCGAAATCAATAAGGTCGTCGTCGGCATCAATGGTCTCTTCGGACGGCGACAACGGCGGGCTAACGGGTTGTTCTTGCTGAGTTGGCGCTGCCGTTCCCTTCGGCGCATCGGCTATCTGCGGCGCCTCCGCCTTGAGACCAACTCTGCGCGGCGCGACGACAGGTTCGACGCTTGCAAAGTGCAGGTCGCTGTACAGGAGCCGGTTCTCTGCCTGGCGCTCAAACTCGGTCGCAAGCGCTCCCTCCGGCGTGAAAACCTGAATAAAGTCGCGAAGCCGCTGTTTATCGCGCTCGGTATCCGAAATGGATCCGTGCCGACGGGCGTATTCCTCGGTCAACGCTCGCTTCTCGACGTCCGTTAGCAGACCTAGACCTTGCAGGGTGCGGCAATGCGCACGGACCCAAGTGTCCTTGACGCGGACATAGACTGAAGACGCATCCCAAGGATCGTACCGGACCTGCACGCTCTCGCCATCGAGCTGCGCTGAATCGAACGCATCGCTCCAGTAGAGTCTCTGGTCCACTTTGACACCACGTTGACGGTGGACCTGGCGCGTGCCCGTGCGGTCGACTGGCGGACACGTCGCAATCAGGAAGTCGCGATTAAATTGGATATGCGTCTGCGAACGTTTGCCGTTCTCTCGCATGCCGCGTACGAAGGCCTCGCGCGGTGACTCTTGGAGTGCCGGATGAAGGTTTTGGTCGTAGAACTCGCAAGCCCAATGCTCAATGCCTGCGTAGAGCGCGCCGAGCGTCCACTCTGCGAGCTTTTGAGGCAGGTGGGAGCCGGTGACCATGCGGACGTTCTTGGTCGCCTTCGTATTGCCAGCAAGGTTGTGGATGTACTCCGTGTTCAAGCGACCGAACATGCGCTCCAGCACGGCTCCATGCCTTGGCTGCCCGGCCGGTCGAAAGCGCAGGTTGGTACCCATCGCACGAAGAAACGACTCGAATGCGGCCGACAGGAAATCGCTGCCGTTGTCGACGACGATGAATTCGGGAAGGCGATTGAACCTTCGCACCATGTCCCGGACCGTCATCATAACCGACGTGTACGACGGCGAATCGAACGTCAGGTAAAACGCCACGATGCGTCGCGACCAGGCGTCGACAGCAAGCGACAGCCACGGTCGGCCCAACGGCTTTCCAGTCCGGCTCGAAATCACCTCAATATCGAGTAGCGTGTGGTCAATATGGACGTACTGGAACGGTCGGCTTCCATGCGCCGGTGAGTCGTGGTGCAGGACGTCTATGAACGTGCTTTGCTGATATGCGATTCGTTTTCCGAGTCGCGTGCGGACGTCATCATTGGTCTCCAGCGTCTTAATCCGGTCAATAAGCGTCGGATAGGAGGGTGCCTTTTCGCCCGCCTCATCAAACGCGATGAGTATCATGCGATAGCAAGTTCTGTAGTTGATGGCCTTGCTGTTGCGCCACTCCGTGTCGATGACTTCGTCCATCAATTCGACCTGACGCGCACTCAAGCGTGGCTTGCGATTGCCCTTCGCGCCGGTTTGGGGCACCAATGCAAGAACGTCGTTGTCTCCATTGGCGAGCGCGATTTCTTGGCGCGCTTTCCAGCGGCGAAGCGTGCGGCCGGATACGGATGCTTGGCCCGGCTCTGCCTCAAGCAGGGCCTGCCTGCGAAGCGCAGCCTCGAAGTCTTCCTTCGAGAAGCGACTCAAGTCTTGGCTGGATTGCTTGTCCTGTTGAGGGCAAGTCACTTGGCCTTTTCCGTGCGCGCTCTCGAGCCATGACCGCGTCAACGAGATTGTCGACCCGTCCTGTCTGTTGCAGACGACGGAGTCGCCGGCGACCATCACGATGGTGAGCTCGTTGCCTTCGTAGATGAACTTCGCGCCGTCTGCGATGTTGAGGGCGAAGCGGTCAACACCTGGCAGGTTACCCGTGCGGCTGTCGGCAAGCATGAAATCGCGCAACGCTTCATCGCGGTACAGGTGAAAAGAGCGCTTATCGGCGAGCGACTGGCCATCAAGGTCGGTGGCCACGCGGTTTCCCGCGATCGCCTGGTTCAGAAAGTCCGCGTCGAACTTATGCGGAGCCGCGAGCAGTTCCATGAAGCTGAGGGAGCCATGCTCTTGCAGCGCCGTGTGAAGGCGCGCGAGGACGTCGTCCGGACATGGTTCTGCCAGATGAAGATAGTCGGCCAGGTAGAGCAGGTTATCCACGCGCCGGCGCGGAATCGATGCATCGCTGAAAACGCGATAGCGGATACCGAGGTCGGCGAGCTGTTTCTCGATTTGCGGCGCATACCATTGGCCGTCGCTGTCCTTCGAGAAGCGATACGGGTATTTCTCGGCGAGCCGGGCTAGTTTTGCTTCGGACTTCCATTCCTCCAGCGTAAAGCCGTCTTCGCTAATGGTGAGGAAATCCGGGACGTGGAGCACGTTGCGAATCTGGCCGGTCGATTCATCTTCCAAGCGGAGCTTCAGTTCGCAGGGGCGCGTGTAGTACTCGTGCACGTCGCTGGCGTGCTCTTTTGTAACGGCGACGGCGAACTCGATGTGGCGAGTTTCAGTGCGGATTTCGCGGCCCATCTTCTGGCTGGCCAGGACGGTGACCACGGCTCCCGCTTGGGGCATTGCCGGACTGACGGGCGCTTGAATGCGGGCGTCGAGAATGAGTTGGCGACCTGCGGAAGGCGTGCCGAGTTTGTCGAAGAGGGCGGTGAGTTGGATTAGGTCGAGCATTACGTCGTTGCGAAATGAAGGTGCATATAGACGTGTAAGCAGACCGGCGGCGCATGATCGCCACTTCGGTCGAATATGACCGAAAATCGCCGTAATTATGCTTCGACAATGCTCGAGGTAGATGAGGGAAGGCGAAGAACCGGAACGACCGCAATGTCGCGGAGGTATGCCCGGGAAGGGCGCCGCCTGAGTACGGCGCGGTCGGATCGGTCTGAAGCTTTAGAACGTTGAGATTCGGCGGCACCAATCACTGACCCAAGCCAGTTGAGCGTAGAGATGGTCGGACATCTCGACAATGCGCCTCCTGGGACTGCAGCCGACACTCGAGGCATGCGACGTTTAGCTTGTTCGCGGCGAGCTCGCAACTCATCGATTACGGTCCACCATACAGGGTTGGCAAAGCACTATCTCGCGCTAGAATGTGCTGGCTCAAAAAATGTCGAAATCCGCAAGCCCCGCACCGCCATACTTTTGAGGGGCCGGAGCGGTGGAGCTGCGTCCCGAAGTGCAAATTGGACAGACGGCGTCACGAGTTCAAGGTGGCGAGGGACCTCTCCGAGTTGGGAGATTCCAAGCTCCGCAAATAAATAAGAAGACGGAATGCGCTGATGCAAATAATCAATAAGATTGCGGCGTGGGCTGCCGAACAGCCGGCGTGGATTGACGACGCCGTGCGTCGGTTGATGGCTGGGAACCTGACGGAAAAGGATTTGCAGGAGCTAGCTGCTCTGGCAAATGCGGAGCATGGGCTGGCCGATCCGAATGGCCCGGTTCCCATGCGGCTCGACCCGAAGTTGCTGCCAGTGGCTGGGAAAGTCGGCACAGACATAAGCCTGAAGGCATTGCGGTCGCCGCAGCACTTGAACGCGATCGACGCCGGCCAAGCGCTGACGTTCGAAGCGGCTGGCTTGACCGTTGTGTACGGCTACAACGGCGCAGGAAAGTCAGGCTACGCGCGGGCGTTGAAGAAGGCCTGCCGTGCCCGCAACGTCGAAAATATACTTCCCGACGTGTACGCCGCATCAAAAGGCCCGGTATCTTCGGGCGCTGTCTTCGATTGGAATGAAGGTCAAACCGCCCAATCGCAAGCGTGGATAGTGGGTACGGTTCCTCCTGCACCCCTTTCGCAAATCTCTGTATTCGACGCACACTGCGCTCGCGTATTCGTGGACAACCAAGCAAAGGTCCTTTTTGTTCCGGACGGAATGGAAGTCATCCATGGGTTGTCCGATGCGTTGGGTGCCATCCAAGGGTTGATCGAAGTAGACAGGAAGAGCAAGGTCTTTGACCACTCTCAGCTTGCTTCGCTAGCCGGAACAACTGTCGTCGGTCGCGCTCACGCCCAACTTGGCCGCAAGAGCGATGCGGAGGCACTAAAGAAGCTTGCGATGCTGTCGGAAGAAGAGGAGGCCGAGCGACAGGTACTTACCAAGCTTTTGAAGGAAGAGGATCCGGTGAAGCTTGCGGCCGCCATCCGTCGCACCGCAACCCGCCTCGGGACGCTCCGCGTTGAGCTCATAGCCCTAGAGGCACCCCTGTTGGATAAGGCTACTGGTCAGTTAGCCGATGCATTTGTCGTCATGGTTGCAACCGAAGCAGCGTCAAAACTGGCGGCGGAGGTGCTCAAGACTGACGGCGCGACGGTTGCCGGGACCGGCTCGGAGCCGTGGGAGATCTTGATGCGCAGCGCCGTCAGGTACGCGACGGAAGTTGCGTTTCCCGGGCATGAGTTTCCCGGGCCCGACCACGATGCCCACTGTGTGCTCTGTCAGCAGCCGCTCACCGAAGAAGCCGCCGGCAGGCTGAAGTCGTTCTTGCAATTTCTGGAGGCCGACGCGCAGAAGAAGGCTATCGAGGCGCGAGAGGTCACAAAGAGGCTTTACTTGGCAATCAAGGCCCTCAACTTTGGCGCTTTCCCGGGCGACCGCGCGCTGCTGGAAGAGCTCCGTGAGAATCAGCCGGCACTTGAGGCTGCCATCGGCGAATACGTGGAGGCTTTGGAGCGTCGTCAGTCGAGTCTCGTGGCCATGGCGCCAAACCGAAAGCTGGATCCCTTAGAAGCGCTGCCCGCGTCTCCCGTCGCCGCGCTGGACGACTTGATCAACAAGCTAAACGGAGAAGCTGGTCGGCTCGAGAAAGCGTTGACGCCTCAAGAACGCGAGCTTAAGACCAAGCTGCTCGCCGACCTGGATGCCAGGGCGAAGCTCGCACAATTGCTGCCAAAGGTCCTCGAGTGCATAGACTGGCACAAGCGCGACCATTCGTTCGGCGAGGCCATTAAGGGATGCAGCACTAGAACTGTCACTAGCAAGATCAGCGAGTTGTATGAGGCGCATGTGACCGAAGAACTGCGAAAAGCGTTTGCGCAGGAGCTCGCGGACCTTGGTCTCGGCAAGTTGGACGTTGTCTTAGAGATGACTGGGCAGAAGGGCGCCCGCATGCAACAGCTGAAGCTCCGCACCGCACCGCAGTACACCCGCGCCAAGGTATCCGACATCCTCAGCGAGGGCGAGCAGCGGGTCATCGCCATGGCGCTGTTCTTGGCAGAGGTCGGCATTGAGCCCGGCCGGTCGGGGCTGATCTTTGACGACCCTGTCTCTTCCCTCGATCATATGCGCCGCGAAAAAATCGCCAAGCGCCTCGTCCTTGAAGCGAAGAAGCGGCAGGTTATCGTGTTTACGCACGATCTGGCGTTTGCGTGGGCGCTAAAGGACTTCGCGAAGGACAACGGCGTTGATATCGCGGACCGCCACGTCTTCTCCGCAGGTCCGAAAAAGGGCATTTGCGCGGACGGCCTGCCCTTTGAAGGAAAGAAGCTGAGCGCGCGGGTCAATGAACTTCGTGAGCAAGCGCAGCGCGCACGAAAGGTGCTCGAAAAAGAGCACAACAACGAACGTTACAACGACATCGTTCGCAATGGCTACAGGCAGATGCGCGATACGTGGGAACTGCTTATCGAGGAGCACCTTTTTGCAGGCACGGTGAAGCGCTTCAGGCGCTCCATTGAAACCTCCAGGTTGAGATACGTGTCCGTTGACGATGCTGAAGCCAGCGCCGTGTTCAACGGGATGACGCGATGCTCAAACTTTACGCACGAAGGAGGCGCCGAGGCACCGCCTGCGCTCCCTGAACCTGACGAGTTTCTTGCTGACATCGAAACGCTTGCTGCTACGTTGAAGATGATCGATGAAAACAAGAAGTTGACGGAGAGGCGCCGTGAGGAAGCAGGGCTGGCGACTCAGTAACTCCGCTTCCAGGAAGGGCGCTCCGACCTCGGCCAATGGCACGGGTGGCCGCGAGGGACCTGACCTACATGCGACGATGAGAGACAGGAGAAGTGCTGATGGACAAAGACCGCGCCGGGTTCACACGAGGGACGGGCACAGGAAACACGGACGTCGGCATGGAATCGCCGGGCGGGACGCGTTCCCCGGTTTCGCCCTTGTGGACACCATCCATCGCTACCGTTACTGCGAGCGGCGCGTCACTGCCCGAGCCGGCCTGGTTGCAGGGGTTGCAATCAGCCGTAAGGCCGGGCGGCATCGTCAATACCATCGTGCAAAGGTTCCAGCAGGCCGCCGAAGCAGCGATGCCCGTCGCGACGGAGCTCGAGAATACGGCGCATCTCATCGGGAGAAGTATCGCAAGGACCGAAGGCGCCTGGCGAAAGATAGCCGAGGATATCGGAACAGTTGCAAAAAGCCTGCAGGCATATCCGTCTAGGGTTCGCGAGGCGCTGGTGTTGATGAGCCGGTTCGGCTGGTACCTCGATCGTAAAATGGGCATGGAAGCGCCGCTGCGGTTCAAGAGCGCAGTCGATGCCGGGCGTGCTGCTGATGCGGAGCGGAAAATGATTGAACACTTCGAGCAGCGTGCTGACGGGATCTGCGCGGAATTGATGGAGAAGTATCCGCATCGCAGCGAGTTCTTCCAGGCTGCATTCAACGCGCACCGGAACGGCCAGTACATTCTATCAATACCCGTCATGCTCTCGCAGGTGGACGGGATCTGCTTAGATGTGGCGAAAGCGCATTTCTTCATGGGACGAGATCGCGAAAAGGTAATCGCTCACGTTGTTGAATTTGCAGGTTCAGAAATCGCAAGGGCGTTCCTTGCTCCATTCGAATCCGACATGTCCGTAGTGCAGTCGCAGAAAGCCCGCCCGGAGGGGTTTGCTGGGCTGAACCGGCACATGGTTCTGCATGGGGAATCGCTCGACTACGGAAACAGGGAGAATGGACTGCGCGCGATATCCCTGCTGAACTACATTTCGCAATCGCTGCAGCAGGACACTGACCGGCCGGCGGAGGAGACGGGCGACTCGACTGGGGAGGCCACGCCGGCAGCGAACGACTAGAGTGTCCGGCAGGTAACTGCCGGACGAATGTGCGGTGACGCTGCTTCGGTTATCCCCGCGGATTTCCGTTTCTCGTGCGTCGCCGCTGTAATCTGTTTTGCTTATAGCGGTTCGCGAAGGGGGCGTGACACTCGGAACCCCAGCGAGAGAGGCGAGGGTTCGAGCGAGTTCCGTTGAGCGTCGCAGGTCAGCGGAACCGTCTGCCCCTCACTGCAGTTGGTCGCTCGAATCGACTAGCGTGCGGAAGGTTTGCAGCACTTCGAGCTTTGTCTGGCCAGCGGCTACAACATGCAGCAATGCATCATAATAAAAGGTTACGCAAATGCTGGTTCGAGGGTTGAGCAGGATACAGTTGGACCACTCCTCCCCGCGCCCTTCGATCGCTGCAGCGTAACTCAGAAGCCAGTATAGAAGCACCTGGCGATAGTCGGCCATCGAGAAATTCTTGTGCGCGCACTTGGTTTCGATAAGCGTCTGCTCGAAAGCGAAATCGCCGCGGCCCGGAGATACCCATCCAAGTCCAGGTATCGCCGGTCCAATCTCAACTGTCTTGCCATGTGCGACCTCCGAAAGCGCGCTTATCAGGTTCTGCGCGATCTTTTCGGCGACAAGCCGGTCCTGGGGTGCAATTTCAGCGGGAATCTCGGCATCGAAATACCTGCGCTGCCGGCTCAAGGCGCTGGCCTTCGCATCCTCCCAGTTCAATGAGCCCGTGATCAGTCGGCTCTCTGCGCAAGCCATCCCGAGTTCAAACAGCATTGCTTTCTGCAAGCTACTGCTTTCGACTAGCGCGTGACTGAGAGGGGGCGATGACAAGAGCGTCCGGCTCTGATTGAGATGGACGATAACACCCGTGGTTAGCTGCGGAAACACAACCTCGAAAAGTCCGGGAACGCTGCGCGCAACAGTACGGGGATCATGCAGAGTCTTTTTCATCGTCGCACCACTGCAGAAAGGCCTTGCCGAATGTGTCCTTCTGATTCTGAGTCTCGATCCCCAATTTCAAGGATGTTGCCATATTTGAATTCAGTTGCCGTCTGGCCGCCTCTCCCTGGTCTCCGAACGAATACGAGGCTAGCCACAGCGAGCGCTGACACTCCGGCGTCATGCTCGACCAGCTATTGCGAACAGTGGTAAATGCGGGCCTGTCATTCCAGCGCCTCCAGCACTCTATGCAGGCGCGCTTTACCGTTTCGGAGCGGGCAGAGTCGAACACTTTTCGCACGTAGACCGCTCTGGGTTTCGTATGCCCACCGTAAAGCGTTCGAAGGTAATGCAATATGCTTCCCTCGGCCTGCAGAAGATGCGAGCATTGTTCAGGGACACGGTCGAGATACCAGTCTATGCCCGGATGAATCTCATCGAACGCGGGATCCATCCGCACTGCATTTACACCACGCATGACAGCAGCCCATGAGCCGCGAAACGAATTGAGATTCTTTGGCTCCAGCAGCGTGGCAACAATATTGAGTGCCTCTTTCGGCGCTTGCAAACGCAATGTCCTGGTTATCTGCGAAACCAGGAAATTATCGGGAAGCCCCTTATCGAGTTCCTGGTTGAGAATAGTTTGAACCTCCAGACCAGCAACGGTTTCTTTCAACGACTCGTAGTCCACCATAGCTGTGTCCGAATACGGATCAAAATGCAGGTCGATAGCGACGAGTCGGGCGGCATTCTCTCCGGCGCCACCCAACTGCGCAGATACAAAGTCACGGTAATGCTTCGAGGTGAGGATGACTGTCTTCGTCTTGTTAAGACTCAACCCATAGTTTCCGAGCGCATACGACAAGTTGGACAGCGCACGGTACGCGTCCTCCGCCGATTTGGCCAGAAGCAGGTAGTCGTCAACATACCGGAGCCACGTCAGGCCACTGCTTGTGAGTTCGTGGTCCACCGCGTTCATGAAAAGCTCCGCGAGAATTCGCGAAGCCTGACCTCCTACCGGCAGACCGAAAGATCGTCCTGACGAGAACTTCCCGAGAAGAGCATTGATCTGGTTCCCTAATCTGCCATCCGGGAACACGTCATTCAGCGCGTTTTGTAAGTAGTGGTGGGAGACATGCTCGTAGAAACTCGAAACATCCGTTTGAACAACGAACGCATCGTCTTGTGCGGCAAGGGTCAAGCCGTCTTCTCGAAAGCGACGCCAACTCGCCGCCCTGTCGAACAGCTCGTGCTCACCCGCCGGGTCATAACGATAGGATCGAGCTCCAGGGTCGCGGTCGGGTTCGATCGCTTCAGCGACTGCTATCGCCAGGCCATTCAGATACACGCTCCAGAATGGATGGATTTTTGTGGTGATGCGAAACCCGGAGGAACCTGCTGGTGTAAGCAACCGTTCATGAAATACTGTTAAGGCATCGACTTTCTTATCGCTGTTCGTGGGACCGTCACTTTTCAACTGGCTCCAGAAGGCGAATGCAGCCAACGCCAGCTCGCCCTGTTTTGCCTTCACGAAGCGGGTATCGATATCGAAAGGCAAGGTGTCGTTGTCGCCGCGCGCACCGATGTCTGCAGCAGCGCGTTGAAAGTGATGTACAGTAACTTCTGGCATTTGTGACACCTGATGGCGCAATATCGAAAGGGGTTGAAACCTTGCCATATGGCAGGTCAGGCACGGGACGCATAGTTTTCCTCTCCCGTCGTCCCGCCTCGCCGACAAATGACAACACTACTGCCCTTCTCTCGTCGCAGACGGTACCCGGGCCAGTCATCTATGCGAGACGAGCCTAAGCGTATGGTTGCAGCAACATACGCGCTGTCGTCGAGTGCGATCTACTACACGGCAAGTTGACGTCGCAGTTGGCGACACCGAACCCGGAGATCTAGTCCTTTGACTCGAAGTCGTGTTCTTTAAGTTTGAAGTCCTTGTGATAAAGCCCTACCAGCCCTTCAACGAACGTTCGGCAATCGTCAACCACGTCATCGGCTTCGTCACCGTTGCAGAATTCACCCGCATGTGCCACCGCATTTCGCTTGCTGTTAATCCGCTCCATGACAGCAATCAGGGCTTTTAGTTTCTTCGCTTTTGGACTGCCTTCGTACAAGGGTTTCAACACCCGGGTAACCTTGCCTTGCAGGCCGTTTGCCCATACGAGCAACGAATTCACAAACTTTGTGTCAAATTCACTGCGCGCTTCAAATTCGTCGCGAATGGCCAAGTTAGCCGCGATTTCAGCTGCGGTCGCCGCACGCACAACTACCGCAGACCATTCTTCGCGGTGGTGTAGTCCTGATAGTTTGCGCCATTGCTTGCCAAGCTTCTCAAGGTCGTCAAGTTCTTGATACGGCTTCTTTTTTGCCATTGTAAGTTTCTTGTTGTCCGATAAGAAAGTCAATTTTACCGTGCTGCAAACACGTCTCCCTGTTTCTCGTTGAACGTCTGGTACCGATGCAGTCGAAAGTCGCTCCGGGTCGAGAGAATGGATCCGCTCGGACGAGATCTGTCCTTCGCGATGGCGCGTGTCGGACAGCAGGAAACCAATTTTTAGCTGCGTCGTTAGTGACTGTCTGGACCGTCGGCGTTGGCCAATGGAGGACTGATTGTCGTAGAGAATCGAACGGCCGCCAGCGCCGCCTGGAAGTTCGAGGCTGACACCGATAACTTTCCTTCCTTTTCCGTACTTGGCTGCGGACCCATACGCGCATGTCCGACAGTCGGCCGATGTTGACCTGCCCCGGTAACTTGAGACCGAATTGATCTAGGATAACGGCGCATCCATACGGAGCGCGTCATGAAGAAGAGTCGATACAGCGATGAGCAGATTGTTCGGATCTTGCGAGAGGCGGACAGTGCGCCGATTGCCGAGGTGGCAAAGCGACACGGTGTCAGCGACGCGTCGATTTACGCGTGGCGCAAGCGATTTGGCGAAATGGTCAGTGACGACGTCAAGCGATTGAAGGCGTTAGAGCTCGAGAACAACCGACTGAAGAAGCTCGTGGCGGAGCGTGACCTGGAAATCGAGGTCATGAGGGAGATTTCCGCAAAAAAATGGTAAGCGCACAGGCACGCCGCGAGCAAGCCCGCTATGCCATTTCGCGCGGGCTGAGCCAACGACGTGCGTGTGCGCTGATTCACGTCAGTCGCGCCAATCTCGGTTACATCAGCCTCATGCCGGGCAAGAACGGCCCGATCGTGGAGATGATGCGACGCCTCTCGGGTGATTATCCCCGCTTCGGCTCGCGGCGCATCCGCATCATGCTGGGCCGCGAAGGGATCGTCATCGGCAAGGAGCGGTGCAGCCGGTTGTGGGCGCAAGCCGGTCTTCAAGTGCCTCGCAAACGACGCCGACGCCGCGTTGCCGGTTCGCGTCCTCGACCGCTTGCTCCGAGCGCTCGCAACGCCGTATGGAGTTACGATTTCGTCTTTGACGCGTGTGCCAACGGCCAGCAACTGAAGTGTCTGACGGTCGTCGACGAGTACACGCGTGAATGTTTGGCCATAGATGTGTCTGGCTCGATCCGATCGGCCAGAGTCATTGAGGTGCTGAGCAAGCTAATCAGCGTTCACGGCGCGCCACGCTATATGCGAAGCGACAACGGCCCCGAATTCGTCAGCGCAGCGTTGCTCAAGTGGGTGGTATCGGAGAAGATCGAATCGGCGTTAATCGATCCCGGCAAGCCATGGCAGAACGGCACGAACGAAAGCTTCAACGGTAAATTCCGTGACGAATGTCTTGCTATGGAATGGTTTCGCAATCGGATTGAAGCCAAGATCGTGATTGACGACTGGCGACGGCATTACAACGAGGTTCGACCGCATTCGAGCTTGAACTACGACACGCCGCTGGCGTATCGCCAGCGCTTAGAAACCAATTCAACCCAAGCCGTTATTGCTAGAACGCAGTGGTCTTAGAAAAACGGGCAGGTCAATGTCTTCTGGACTCGGCCGTTCGGTCCTTTCCGCCGGGAGGCAGCGCCGACCTGCGTCGGTGACCAGCACTTCCGCGATCGCAATCGACGATGCACGCGCGGATGCATGCAGCCAACAACCTCAGCGGCTCAGCCGCGTCGGGCTGCCTCCAACTCCCTCAGGGCGTTCTGGAACTTCGCTGCCCATACGACGGATCGGTCATATACGACCGAAATAGTGCAAAATGACATACCGACGACGCCTGACGTCGAAAGTGGAACGGAGACCTCCGAACGAATTCGATCTCGCCTACGGGTGCGGCGTGCAATAAGCCATGGGGGGGCGCGCCAAGAAGAGCAGCGGGTTGTGGCACTTCGCTCGGAAGTCGCCTCTTCATCGGCAACCTGCATGTGGTCGGCCCTGGCGCTGACCGTAGTCGCGACGGTCGGTGCATCAACATCTCGAACTTTGAAGGAGGAAGTGCGATGACCACGCCGGAGCAACGAACTGCATCCGTTTTGGCGACCAGGGATTTCCTGAAAACGCTGGCTGAAGGAAAGACCTACGAGGTACCCGGCGCCGTCCGAGTCCTCGCGAGGGGACTTCTCCTGGGCTATCCGACGGCTACCGACGTCGTGTTGTGGTCGCTGGCTTCGCCCGAAATTTGGGGATTGCCTGAAGGATCCCCGGACGCATCGTGACTGTCGGCGATGTGTCGTATGCGAATGGATGGGGCCGGCGATTTTGCGACAAGACTGCCGGCGCACCGGCGCCGCTGGACAACTGTGACCGGTGGCGATGACAGGACTCCCGCAATCGAAGAGCGCAAGTAGAAAGGCAGCAGCCAAGGGACCGGCGACTGGTCGGCAATGACCGGTATCTCGTACCTTCGACGCCGTGTGCGATCTTCCTATACGGCTTATCGCGGCTCATGCCGCAACAACCGCTCATAGGGGACATTCCATGCAGACGCCCGTTTCGATTTCGCCGCAGTTCTGGACCGGCCAGGCCGGGCGCCGCCTGCATCCCGCTAGCGTCGATGAGATAGGAGCGGCTTCCAATGATGGCGGACGGGAAGGCGAAGGCAAGGGCGCGGAGGATGCGAGCGCCAGCCGCTTCGAGCAACGCCTGATGGCCTTCATCATCGAGCGCGAGCGGCGTGGCGGCACAGCGTCTGGGTCGGAGGAGGTTGTGCAGTTGTTGAGGGATGTTGCCTTCCACGACGGTGAATCCTTCGCATGCGAGGTGCTCGAATTGGCAGCGCAGGCGGGCGACTTCGACGTCGCCGAGTTCGAGGTGTACCGAGAGGTGGCCTCCACGCCGCTGAATTCTTGAGCGACGTGGGTCGTCGTCGCGGCGCCGCCCGTCGCCGCCGCTTCCCGCGACCCAAGATTTCCGCAAGACGGTCTTGCCGTCCTCGCTTGCAGCGGGCTCCTTCGCGGCCATCCAACTAACGGACCGCCTTGAGCCGCGCGTCGACAGGCGATGGTCACGCTCAAGACAACGACCAACGCTCACCACACAGCCTGGCATCGCCGCTCGATCGCGCGACGTTCTCATCGTGACGGCGGTTGCTACTGGGAAACGCCGTCGGTTTCGGCCCGACCTGGTGCTTCGAGGCGGTGTGCTTGATGCATCGCGCGTTGAATGAGAAAAGGCTGCTTGGTCGCTCCATCGACCCGGTAACCGGTATTGTTACAAATGAGTTCAGGATTGTATTTTTGAAAATGAGTTACCAAATAAGCTTGGTTTTCGCAGCCCGTAAATCGAGCGCCCAGTTCGGCGCGAATATCGAATTGCCGCAATTGCGTCTCAGTGTTATACATTCGATGTCACGCGTCGGCCGAGCACGAGCCGCCCGACGTTAGTGCCAACTCTTCCGACTGAAGAGGTTTGGCGGTGGCCTTCATGCGTGGACGGGTTGTGACCGGTGGCGCGCTGAAGAAAATTCCGCACCACGGGGCATGGGGCCTGAGAAAGCGGACACGCTGGCGAAGCTAGAGGCGTGGGACCCTGAAAATAGTCTGGCGGAGTCGTCAATTCAATGGCGATGGAAGGGGCACCCAAGCTAATCGCCGGGGGCCCCGGTATTGCCTTTCTACTCTAAAAAAACATATCCTCACTAAGGAGTTTCTCCAGTGAGTATATGTTTCCATTTCTCGAAAATGAGCTCCTCACTGAAGGATGTGCTCGATCGTTAAAAGCATATGCTCACATAAGCATATGCTTTTGTGATTTCGTTTTTCAGCGATTGAGGGCCGCTGCGCGGCTGGCAGCCAGGGCGGTGCGGTGGCGGGCGCGAGGATCGTGTGTCGGCCGTTGGCGGCGGGATGGTTCTCGCAGCGAAGGGGGTTTCATCGCGATCCTGCTTAGCGCTGTCTCGATGTTCTCTCGCGAGTAAAGGATTCATGTATTGCCAGCGCGGTATGTTGGCCGCTGCGCGGCTGGCAGCCAGGGAGGAGGCGACTGGGCTCTGCGCCTGTGTGTTTGTGTTTGCACTGAATCTATGTGCGCGCTCGAACGTTGAACGCCGTATGCGAGGCCCATGTCGTCACGAGCGGGTTGCTATTGTCGTTGTGCTCGATCTTGCGTTAGTCGGGAGCAAGAGCGCAAGTTCCGCGAACAGTTGCGAGCGTTATGGCACTTCGTGTTTTCGCCTGGTTGCCATGTGCGCCGCGCGCGTGCGTTCTTCGCCGGTCCTATTGGCAAACTGGGGTTGTCTCTCAGGCTTCACGCAAAGCGTCAATGCGTCGATACCGCTTGTTTTCGCTGAAGCCCGCGCCGCTTTCTCGCGTCAGAGCCAAACATGGCAAAACACGTATAGGGCGCAAGTGCTGGCCGAAAAGTAAATTCCGAATTTCAAAGCTGCGCGGGAAAAGAGCAAGAAGCATTGAAACGTAAGACGAATCGCGTTATAATAGCGGCCAGCTTCTTTTTCCATTTTTGCTCGCTGGCAATGCGAGCGGAGTATGGACCCTTCCGAGAAAGAGTTGAGCTCGATGCACTGAAACACCTTTGATCTTGGCGCTGGCGCGATATGACTTGTCGCGTCCGCTCGAGTCCGGAGCAAATGCTCCGGGGTGTTGTTGTCCGCGCTTAGGCGGACGTGCATTGGAGCCGCTGCAATCGCTGCGGCAAACTCTCATCGGAACAACGGAAAATGGAAGCTCACATCTCTCTCTATACCGCACACTGGCCCGTCGGAATCGGCGGCCTCGTAGAGCTGCGGTCACTCGACGTACGCCCAAAACAAACAATCGGCATGCCCATCGACACCCCGGTACTGGCGTGTCCGCTAGCACCGACCGATGCGCGTTTGTTGTCGAAGTGCAATGGCAGGGCGAATTTCGGCTTTGGACACATCCCGCACCAAGACGGCCTCCTTATGACTATTCGCGCGCAGATTGGCGGATTGCAGATTTACTGGATAGCCGAGATGACCGACCGTGAAGTATGGGCGGCAATCGATAAGTGGAAGAAGGTCAAACGTGTTCCAGTAATGCTCGAGACTCATGAGGGCGCGCGAATCGACCAAGTTTTCGGTGTGTTCGATTTGCCTCTGGGAACTCTGCGCAATGAGGCGCATCGGCACGGACCGGTCCCGGTACCGACGGCTGAAGGGTTCCATAGCATCGTATCCTACGTGGGAAGCGGGGTTTTGCAAATGCGGGCCGAAACCGACATGCCGGATGTTCAGTTGCAGCAAGTCCTGGCAAACGTGATTCTCACTGAGCGATTTGCGCCTTTTGTCAAAGCGTCGCCGGTCCCGGCATAAGAACTTGCCGCGAAGGAATAAGAGGTGTGCGTGCACCGGCCGCACACCTCCTTGGCTGCCAGACGCTCTACGATGCAAAAGCATCGCTGCGGCATTCGGTGCATAGCTTCCCTTTCGAAAAGATCCACCAGACACGGCGGCCTGTTGCAGCGAAATCAAACGAAAGTTCTCATGGCCAAGGCGCGGCCCCCGAGCCCTCGATTTTCTGTGTCGCCTCCTGGATCATCGCAAACACTCCACGAACACCGCCAAGAACCTCTCGAGGAACCAGCTGCTGAACTTCGCGGAGGTTCGGTGCTTTCCCTCTCGAGAGAATGTCCTCGACAGCCGCTGCGATCGCTCCGACGGCCTCAAGCCGATGTTGCTCGCTACGGTGGCGTTGCTCCTCTCGCCACTTCGCCCCGATGATGTGCGCCTTCTCGTTATCCCGATTATAGAGTCGCCGCCTATGCACGTTCAGTCGCCGCGCCGCCTCTCTCACGCTGATAGCGACATCTGATTGGCGCACTTCGTCCATCTGCTCCTTGATGTCGGTGCCGTCGCGCTGACTCGGCGATGCACGCTTCCTGTAGTCGGGGAACAGCTCTGCCAACGAAGGAGATTCACACAAGCACCGAGCCTCGCCATCGACAGATCCAGTCAGCAACGCCACGAGCGACACGCCCGTCTGCGATGCGATACGCAGGTGCGCCGCAAGTGTGGGAACGCCGCCTTGCTTGAACCAGTAATGCACGGTCGACTTGTTCGCGCCGATACGCCGCGCGAACCTTGAGCTCATCCCGTCGTCGAGCTCGTCGACAAGCTTCAGAATCCCCTCCATCATGATGTCGCGATCTGGCGCTGAGAATAACGACGCTTGCGTAGCCAAGAGCTGCCCGACCTGCGCTGCCTTCCATGTTTCGGCAGGAGTCGCTGACCGAGGTGCCTCTCGGACTCTGCTAAGAGGTGCTCCGCAATGGCAGCACCATCCGGGGACAACGCATGCAGCATTGTTTCTCGCTCCAGTGCCGCCGCAGTCTGGGCAGGCATCTGCCAGGCGGCCGCCGTGCTCCAGGCAAACGTCGACGTCTCCGACATCCCACGTGAGTCTGAAGTACGGCGTTCGTCCTCGAACCATGTCCTCCTCGAAGCACGCGGAGCACCATCGAGACGTCGCCGGAGCCTTGCTGCTTTGTGCGATCACGTTGCGCCAAGGTAGAAGCGTCAACAGGTCCAGCCGCTCGACGCTCGTCATCTCCGACAACGCGCACGCATATCGTTCCACGACGTCGCCCATGCCGCTCAGGTTCGTGTCCTTCCAGAAATTTTTCGCTGGAGCAGCCCAGCCGCACGTCTTTGAAATCCTGTGCAGCAAGTCCGTCGAAGTGACGCTATGTGCGACGGCCAAACGACAGAAATAGCTCGTGAGGCTTTCCACATCCGCGGTTCCGACGCCGATGGGCGGCAATGCGTAAAGCGCTGAGCGAGGAGGGCATGTCGGCTCGTTCATCTGTGTCCCTCCTCATCTGGCCGTCGCCTCCTCGGTCAAGGTCACGCGGCAATCAAGTTCGGACCGATTCCCGATTCACCATCGAGAATCTCCTCGAGAATGCGATTGTGCTGAGCCTGGGACAAAAGTGCGCGCTGGAGAGAGGCGGATGTCCACGTGTTCGTGATAGTCGCGAGTCGGGCCGCGCGGACGAGTACGCCGCTCAAAGTACCTATGCATCCCAGGGTGTTCTCATGAAGCGCGTTCGAATATTTCGTGAGCTTTCCGCCCCACAGTTCGGGAAGCGTTTTCTCGAATCCGGAGACGCAACGCTCGAAGGCCTGGACGTCCTCAGGCCGATCCTGCCTGTAGCGTTCGAAATGCACCACGTGCGTACGACGTGCGAGTTGCCCCGAGAGGGAAACCAAGTGGTGCAAGTCATAGGAGCCGATGAGCACCATTTGCGTTCCACAAAGGTTCGCAAGCGACTTCAGTGTATCGAGTTGAATCTCCAGCCTGTTACGGCCGCGAGTCTGCCGAATGATGTGTGCGGCTTCGTCGATAACCAGGAACTGCACCTGACGCGCGCGAAGGCCGCGTTCGACTGCGGTGCGCAGAGCCGCGAGCGTTGTTGCCCGGTTGGCGGCGCAAGGTCGGATCATCCGGCCGGTCTCCGGGTCTACCCCGTAAGCAAGCTTGGGTGAGTCGGTATCGTCGTCAAGCTGGGAAAGGATTCGCTGGTAGAAGAGTCGCCAGGAGAAGACGCTCTCCCCAGACGAGGGTGCCTCCGTATAAATCGCGGGAATAATGCCGCGTTGTCTTTCGAGTTGACCCTGCGCCTGTTTGAGAGCATTGTTGACGATGTACTTGGCGAGCGTCGTCTTGCCGGCGCCGCTCGGGCCGCACACGAGCAGGATACTGTCCTGACTGCCCGAATAGATCAGTGTGTCGAGTTCGGTCATCACCTCGTTCACGCGCGTGTGTCTGATTCGCTTCGCAGACAAGGCTTCGATCTGCGAATTGACGTGTGAAGTTTCGTTGCCGTTCTGAGAGTTCATGTTGAACCTCCTATAAGTCGGCGAAGTCATCGAGGTCTGCAAGCGCAGCACCGTCGACGTCCAGCTCCTGAGCCAGCGGGGCGCCATCCGAGGAGCCGCGTTCAGATGCTAGCCTGCGCGCAGCGGGCGGTTCGCCTACCAGCACGCTGCGATGAGGCGCAGCTATGGGCTCGATGTTTGCCATATGCAGCGCGCAGTACAACTCCTTGTTCTCCGACTGCCGCTCGAACTCCAATGCGAGTGCGCCTTCTGGCTTGAACACCCGAAGGAACTCCCGCAGGCGCTGGACATGTTGCTCGTCGTCAGCAGGCGCTGTGAGACGGCTGTTGAATTCGGCAGCCAGAGCACGTTTCTCGACTTCAGTCAGTTGACCAAGCCCGTAGAGGCTTCTACATATAGCTCGAACCCATCCGTCTTTAAGCAGGACGTAGACAGATGACTTGTCCCACGGATCGTCGCGCGTTGCCAGCGATTCGCCAGCGACGTTTGGCAATCTGAACGACGAGTTCCAGTAAAACCGGTTGTCGACTTTTACGCCGCGCTGAGGATTCACTGTGCGGACGCCGGAGCGGTCGACGGGCGGACAGGTAGCGATCAGGAAATCCCGATTAAAGACGATGTGCCGTTGAGGGCGGTGTCCGTTCTCTCGTAGGCCACGCCGAAACGCATCTCGCGGTGATTCGCTCAACGCGGGATGCGTCTCCTGATCGTAATAGTCAAAGGCCCAGTGCTGCAGCCCTAGATATAGACAGCGCAAAGTCCACTCAGCCAGCTTCTTTGGCAGATGGGAGCCCGTAACCATCCGGATATTCTTTGTCGCTTTCGTGTTGCCCGCGAGATTGTGAATGTATTCCGTGTTGAGCCGACCGAACATGCGCTCGAGCACTGCCCCATGTCTAGGTTCTCCTTTCGGGCGGAAGCGCAGATGCGTGCGCATCACGCGAAGGAACGTTTGGAACGCCAGTGTCATGAAGTCGCGACCGTTGTCGACAATGAAGAATTCCGGAAGGCGATTAAACCGGCGCACCAAGTCCCGAATGACCATCATGACCGAGCGATATGAGGGCGGATCGAATGTGAGATAGAAGGCAAGTATTCGCCTCGACCAGGCGTCAACTGCTAGTGTCAGCCAGGGGCGGCCCAGCGGCTTGCCCGTACGACTCGAGATGAGTTCGATGTCGACCTCAGTGTGATCAATGTGAACGTATTGAAACGGGCGACTGCCGTGGACGGGGCTGTCGTAGTACAGGACGTCGACGAAAAGAGCTTCCTGGTACGCGATGCGTTTTCCATGGCGGGTTCGTACGTCGCGATTCGTCTTGCGGGCTTTGATCCGTGCAATCAAGGTCGGGTATGAAGGAGCCTTCTCGCCCGTGCCTTCGAAGGCGACGACCATGTGCTGGTAGCACACCGTGTAGTTGATGGCGTTGCTAGTGCGCCACTCGGCGTCGATGACGCCGTCCATACGGCTGAACTGTGTTTCAGTCAGCCTCGGCGTCCGATTGCCTTTCGCCGCGTTGTTGTCTACCAGAGCAAGCGCAGCATTGTCGCCGTTGGCGAGAGCAACAAGTCTCCGAGCCACCCAACGCCGCAGAGTCCGCGACGATACTGTTTTCTCGAAGTTCATCGAATCAACAATCGTCTGTCTCCGAAGGGCAGTCTCCAAGTCCGCCTGCGAGTAGCGGCTAACGTCGGCGGCTGAGGTCGTTCCCTCAGACATCACGGCGGTGATTTGATTCTTTTCGTGTGCAAGTTCGATCCACTCACGGGTGACCTGGATGTTCGTGCCATCCTGCCGACTGCATACAATCGATTCCTCTCCGACGAGCGCGATCGTCAGTTCTTGGCCATCAAACAGGAACTGGGAACCCGGCGCGATTTCGAGCGAAAAGGACTCCGCTCTAGGCAGCTGTCCGAAGCCTCTATTCGCGATGAGCAGATCACGTAGCGCTGCGTCACGGTAGAGGTAGAACGCCCTCTTGTCTGCGAGTGGCTCCTCATCAAGAGCAGTGGTGACGAGGTTTTCGGCGATCGCCTGGTTCAGGAAGTCGGCGGAGAACCTGTATGGAGCTTCGAGCAACTCGAAGAACGATAGTGCGCCTTCATCAGCTAGAGCGGCGTTGAGCCGGTCGACGCTGTCCGGCGAAAGCGGTTCCACGCCCGGCAGGAAATAGTCGGCTAAGTCAAGGAGATTCTCCATGCGTCGACGTGGAATGCACTCTTCGCTAAAGACTCGGTACCGCACACCCAACTCGGCAAGTTGCTTTTCAATCTGCGGGGAACACCATTGTCCGTCGCTCGCACGAACGTAGCGGTAAGGGTATTTCTCCGCAAGACGTAGTAGCTTTGCCTCTGATTTCCATTCTTCTAGGGTGAAGCCGTCGCTGCGAATGGTGAGATAATCCGGGACGTGCTGGATCCTTTTGATTTCGCCTGTGGTCTCGTCTACTAGATTGAGTTTCAGTTCACAAGGCTGCGCGTAGTATTCCAGGACGTCTTTCGCGTGCTCCTTGGTCACGGCCACCGCGAACTCGATGTGTCGGCTTTCAGTCCGGATGTCGCGCGCCATTTTCTGGCTCGCGAGAACGGTGATGACGTTCCCACCTCGTGAGCTCACGTCGCGAACCGGCGCATGGAGCCTCGCGTTGGCAACGAGCTTCTGGCCGCCAGGCGGAGTGCCGAGGTTTTCAAATAGTTCGGCAAGTTGCGATGTGCTCAGCATGGCGTGTTGCGAGAGCGCGACCAAGATGAGATCGTGTTGGGAGGCGCGTTGTCAGGGTTACCCACGCGACCCGCATATGATGAAATGCTACATGGCGCAAGTGCAGACACCGAGCATGAAGGACCAAACAAACCACGAAGCAAGCCATGAGCAAACAACAGAGCACGGAGCCCGAAACGGACAATGTCTACGAGGAGTGGGAGGAGGCGGCGAGGGAACTCATCGTGTCGAAGATGGACGAGCTTAAGCTCAGCTACAAGGAGTTGGCGCTGCGGCTCGAGCGACTCGGAGTCGTTGAGTCTGCGGGTCAGCTTAATCGCAAAATCAATCGCAAACGGTTCTCCGCTGCCTTCATGCTCGCATGCCTCGACGCGATGGAGGAGGAGCGCTCCGGCTAGCAATACCGATCGTTCCGTTGTGTAGGTCGATGCCAGTGGAGTGTTTGTGCTGATCTTCGCGCTCTCGGTCGACATTGCCACCTCCGCTATCACGGTCCCACCCATTCTTCGCGAAGCTTTCTCTACGACGTTCCTAGTTGGCTGCTCCGAAAAACCGTCTCGTTGAGACAAGGACTCATTGACGCAGCTATCTCTGATTAGGTGATTGGTTACTGCGCGGCCTACGCACATTCAATCCCCAAGTCGAGCAATCAACTTTTTTCAGGTCGCTTTGCAGCGTCGGCGAACGCACAACGCTACTTCACTGAGATCTAGTCGTGGCAAGACGAATCAATGAAGCGACCCAGGATCGCTGCAAAGTCGGATGGACACCGAGAGTCCGATTCACGTACCCAGATCGAACGGTGCAGCAGTTCCGTAGGGATCGCGCTCCTTGAAGCATCGACGATGGTCAGATGAGTCGGCTGTCGTCGCTCAATGTCCGCACGTAGCAATTCGACTCTTGCACGGTATGCCGTGGGCCGATTGTGCAGCCGGTTTCCGGCGATTGTTGCGCCAATCGTTTTCTGTGCTATACCATCTGGCAATAGCCGAACGAGTTGCCGAAAACCGTAGTCCGCTACCAGCCAACTGTTGAGCACGACGTTGAGCTTGGTTGCGCGCTCGATGATTGCAGACACCGGTTCGAGTAACGGCAGCGGCTCTGGAAGAGCGATTATGTGCGCGTGGCACGGAACTGAATGAATGCGTGTGTTGGGCCGAAACAAGATTCCTTCGATGCCCAAGTAGAGGATGGGGACTGAGTCCATGGCGGCCATCTCATATGGCGTGCCGCGTGTTTTCTGCAGGCGTTGAGCCCGCGTTGTTGGATTGCGGCGGGGGGGCGAGGTCCTCTCAAGGGGCTTTTTTCTTTGTGGCTGAGAGGGCGCATGGGCTACCACATCAGAGGGGAATTAAAGCACAGGTCGAAAAAAACGCAAGACGAAGACACGCACAGTGTCGATTCAGCATGGGCTCATCTTGCCTCTCGAGCGCTTCGGGCCGCGCTGATTTACCAAGGAGTGAGCTACGAAGAGCTGGCAGGCAGGCTCGTCGCCCGGGGCACTCAAGAATCAGAACGTTCGATCGAAGGGAAGATACACCGCGGCACGTTCAAGTTCGCGTTTCTCCTCCAGGCCCTTATCGCAGCCGGCTCTGCGCTGCCCGGCACTTGGTTGAGTGCGCAACAGTTGAAAGGGTCGTGGGAGGACAGCGCCGCATCGGCCTTGAAGGCGGATCTTGCGACTCAGCCTTGGTTGGATGCGGACATGCTGAGCAGGCGGCTCGAAGAGCTAGGTGTGCATGTTCAGGCGGATTCGATCAGCGCGCAGATGGAGGATGGCACGTTCAGCGCCGCGTTGTACTTCCAGTGCGCCACCGTTTGCCGCTTTGACGCGTTGTGGCTTTACCTTGACGTTTCCATCGTCAACAACGTGGCGGTGCAGAGAAAGTTGCCTTAGCAACGATTGCCTGCAATGGCTCTTTCTTGAACTTCCCGGACAGCGGCATATACTTCAGTTATCGCGCCGTTTACCCCATGCACACTTGGCCGAGGTCAAAAGTCAAATTTCAGTAGCCTCGCCGCTAGAATCGCCGTCCGGTAGATCGGGCAGCTCAAAGTGAAGAGCTGACCGGGAACCCGATGTCGGCCCTCTTGCCGAGGGTAGTCATGCCAATCTGGTCCCTTCCGCCCGTCTCGAGTGAGCGTTGCATCCGCTTGCTCGAATGGCGCATCTTCGAAATCCTTCCGCAAGACACCCGTCATTTCGTTGGCTTGGACGCAAGCGATCGAACCGGGCGAGTCAGTTCGGCCATCGAGACTTTCGATACAGTGGCCTGGCAAGGCACAACATGGTCCGGACGCATCTACACGCTCGTAGGCGAAAGCGGGTATGCCGCGGATGCGCAGTACGTTTGGGACCGATGGTGTCGCGTGAACGGCGTTACGGAGTGCATCGATGTGACCGACAAGGTGAACTCGTGGGCACGCACATGACCACGGCTGAGGAGCGAACGCGATCTGTCGTCGGCGCTCGCGACCTGCTCAAAACTCTCGCGGATGGTCGCGGGCCTTATTGCGCAGACCTCGTGCGAACACTGGCCATGACGTTGCTGCGACACTACCCGACCTCCGTAGATATTGACGTGTCGGCGGCCGCGCTACCAAACCTGTGGGTAGAGCCGGCGAAGGTAGCACGTCGCCGGGAGCGTCGACGATGAGGGCAACCAAGGGAGTGACGCTGCTTGCCCCGACGAGGCGCGCGGGACGGTTGGAGGATGGGCCAGCGCGGATCTCGATTTCGAGCGTGGAGTTGGGCTTGCGTGAGGAGTCCCTGTGCAATGCGCTGCGATCCGTCGCCGACCCCGGCTGCGCTTTTTTTGATGCGCTGCGTTTCGTGTTGAGACATGTCGCGGTGACATCTCGAAGCATCAGGCGCCACGTACACGTCGGCGCTTTTCGTCGCCAACGGGGTTCCGCATCGATTTCGTAAGGAGCTGCGATGCCACGTTCAGCACGTAAGAATAGCGACCGTCCAACGCTCCGCGACGCTCGGATGGAATACCTATTCCGCCGCGCTGCTGTGGCGGCAGTCCTGTTCGACCCTATAGGCAGCGAAGTGCTTTTGCAACTTCCGGATGCAGAAGTCGGACGGCGCTTTAAGATTTGTCTCGCGCGCGTGATGGGCGTGGCTACAGTCCTGAACCTCGACCCGCGTTCACTCAGTGAACAAGACGAGAAACAACGCAGCAAAAGCAAACGCGATGCGATCCGCCGGATGTCGGTGCGGAGCCCCCTTGTCGCTGACGGCAGGTTGCTGCGTGCACGAATGCTTTGCGACGCGTTGGGCATCACGGAGAAGAGGCTGAGAAAGCGCGTCGCCGCGGAACGCATCTTTAGCGTTGAGGTCCGGGGCGAGCAATATTATCCAGCGTTTTTCCTCGCAAATGAGCTTGACCGTAAGGATCTGGCGAGAGTCGCTCGGCGGCTTGACGGTTTAGCCGGCTGGAGCAAGTGGCTTTTCTTCACGGAGCCGAAGGAATTGCTGGGCGGCCTAACGCCGCTTCAAGCACTCTTGAGAGGGGAAGTGAAGCAAGTCTTGCGCACGGCAAAGGCCGTTGTAACCCAGCGCCCGAAACTCGAAGAAGGCGATGTACCAGGTACGCGCAAACCGCGACGCTAATTCGAAAGGCCGACAAGCCACGAACTCTAGATATAATTTGCCCGAGCGACCAAACTGTGTTCTGAGAGAGATACCTATAGTGGAAAACTCAACTTCTGATAACCTGCTTTCCGATAGCGAATTTAGGCGCCTTGTAGAGTTTCTCGACTCTATTGGCAATCCGGCGATGAACATTGAGACGCTCGACGGATTCTTCGCAGCATTGATTTGCAGTCCCCATGTCGTTTCTCCTTGGGAGTATCTTCCGACGATGTTTGGCCAAGAAGCACTGTTCGATACAAATGAGCAAGCTGCAGGACTCAACGAGCTTTTAACTCGCCACTGGAACACGGTCAGCTTTAGCCTGCAGCGTGCACAGCACGAGCCGGGCGCTTACCTGCCGGTCTTGCTGGATCGGGGTGATGGCGTGGCGCCGGCAAACGACTGGGCCCACGGCTTCATGCGGGCTGTGCAAATGCGCCCGGACGGCTGGGACGAGCTTATTGATGATGAAGATCACAGTGCTCCCATGGAGGCGATCATGATCCTTCACCACGAGCACGACCCCGACCCCGAAAGGCGGCCCCCGCCCCTTTCTCCCGAGAAGCGCAAAATCGTCGTCCGAGCCGTGATTGCGGGGCTGCCGTGCATTTACCGATACTTTCAGCCACACCAGCGGCCGCCGAGCAGCAGTGCGGCGCCTCTGTCGGCCTACCGAGCGCAACACGGGACGAGCACCACTGAACTGTGCCCGTGCGGCAGTGATCGCGAATACAAGTATTGTTGTTTGGGCAAGCCCGTAACACTTCATTGATATTGACCGGTAGCTCGTCGCGAGCGCCTCAATCTCCATAGGCCGCGCATCCGATTCGGTCTCGCTTCTTCGTCGCGCGTATAGGGCGAGCGGAAGGTTCGTGGACATACTTGCATACAACCGGTATCACGTGCCTAAGAGAAAATTCGCTTAAGAGAATGCATAAGTTGCCGTTATCCGTCCATGAGAGGATGGATTGATGGGTCGGGCGTCTTGCAGCGCCTTCCTGTCCCCTAACCTCCAAGGTGGGAAGAGAAACCCATACAGAAATGGCGACCCAACAAAATGGCAAATATGATTCCGGCATTTGGGCCGGTAGACAGCGAGAGCCGAGGCGAGCAGGTCCTTTATCGAATTTTGAAGGAACAGCTCTCTGATGATTTCACGGTCGTACATAGCCTTCCATGGCTGTGTGCCGCTGTAAAAGAGATTTCCGAATCATTCGCGCCGACGGGCGAAATCGACTTTCTGATAATACATCGGGAGCTCGGCATACTTGCGCTTGAAGCAAAGGACGGACCGTACGGGGTCAACGGGGTTCACTTTGTTCACCTCAAGCTTGGAACGGCAATAACGCCAATACATCAAGTGCGGCGCAACGTCCACGGACTTGCCAAATGGCTTGGGACGGACAAGACCCTTCGCTTTCGCATTGGCTACGGCCTTATTTTTATAGATAGTGAGTTCGGAGATGCTATTGTCAATTCGGCGCTGGTGGACATTTCAGTAACGCCACCTCAGTCGATAGTAGTTGATAAGAAGCAGATTCCACGGTTGGGCGCTCGAGTCGTCGAAATGATGAAGTATTGGCGACGAACGTTAAGGAACAGGGGTCTTACGAAGGAAGCTCTAGACAAGCTCGTGCAAGTCCTTTGTCCAAAGTTCGACGGATCCCCTACGTGGGGAACGCGGGTGCTCTTCGATTCCTATGTTTGGCTGCCGCTTACTGCAGAGCAAAGCAAGGTCGTGGCGAATGCGTGCCGACAACCGCGCTCCTTGATCACGGGCTGGCCCGGTACAGGCAAGACGCTAGTCGGTCTTGCCATAGCGCGGGAGATGGTGCGCCAAGGCAACCGTGTGTTGTTCTTGACCTTCAACAGTCGCTTGACCGACTACATTGCTAGGCAACTGAAGTTTTCGTTCGCAGAAGGGGGAGTTTGCACTTGGCACAGCCTGTGTGCACAGGCTCGAAAACGAATTGGCCGATCTGACGAGTCGAGCGACGACGATTGGTTCCAGGCAGGATGCTTGGTCGATCTACAGGCCGCAGTCAGGCAGGAGTTGCTCGACTCGTACGATGTTCTTATCCTCGACGAGGCGCAGGCGCTGCGGCCGGAGTGGTGTGCAGCGCTGCTTGAATGGTTTTGCAACAAGAAGGTGGTGGCATTCTGTGATGAAACCCAAGCCTTTCCGTTCGAGAAAGGTGCAACGCTGAGCCAGTTGTCTGAAATCGTCGGCGTGAAGCAACCGTTTCACCTCACGATCGTTCTGCGTATGCCGAAAGCTGTCACGGATCGACTGTTGCAGGTGAAACCGGTCGCGTATCAATTGCATTGTCCTCGCCTCGATGAACCGGACGCGGCTCAAGAGCTTGTTGTCGAAGACGAGGACGCGGCTCTGGTCCAGCTAATCGACCAATTCAAAGCCGACGGAGTCCCTGGCGCTGACATCGTTGTCTTGACTAAATATCAGCTCCCGGCATCCTACGAATCCGCCCTGAGGGATCTTGGCGTTGGCTGGGAGGTAGTGTCCCGCTTTCGTGGTTTGGAAGCTCCGGTAGTAATAGTCCTCGGAGCTGAGGGTATGGACGATGGACAACTATTTTGCGCATACTCGCGCGCTACAACAGCATTCGTTGCGCTTTATAATGCCGAGGCGATCGCGTGGCTTGGAACTAAGCAAGGGCGTTTTCTCGAATCCATCATGCAAGACGAGTGCAATCAGGGCTTGGTTAGCAGCGCGCGCCTTGCATCAATGGCAGCCACAATCATAGAGACGCGTGTAGAAGTGAAATGGCTGCCTTTCCGCACAGTCAAGCTCGGGTGGTGCTTATCGTGGGGGGCGTGGGTGATGGAAGCCGGCGAGAACAGGCCCGAAGGGCTCTGGTTGGACTACCTTACCTCGCACTACGAATGGGCAGTTTATTGCTGGCATCCGTTGTCGCGCCAGACATTCAAACATTTCGGGCCCGTAGACAGCCTCGTTGACGATATAACAGGACTCGGAACGGCCGTAATGAAGGTGTGCGAGCGGTGTGGGGACAGTCCACACGTTGGGATCAATTGGACCGGTTGCGTTTTCTGTTTGGGAGCGGAGAGGAGGCGACCCACGCCGCCGTCAATCGAAGTACTGGCGCTCTTGGCCGGACTGGACAATCTTATGGTAACCAGTTTGAAAGATAAGGAGGTCTCTGGAAAGATCGGGGGTCTGCCTATATCACTTGCGGCTTATCGGGCACGCAGCTATGTTGAGAAATATGGCTCGGGAGAATTATCCAAACTGGACCTTCCCTCAGGGCGGATCGTCTACCGAGCTGCACTGGTATTAGTCCAGTCGCAGATCCAATATTTGAAGCGCGGAAGTCGGATAGAAACGGACAGCCTTGCAAAAGGGTGGTACGAACGATATGCTGAATTAGGGAATGCCATGCCTTTCGTCGAGTGGAAGACGGCCGTCGCCAACGCTGTTTCTACGTGCTTTCAAAACAGACGGCTTCTTACGAAACTGAGCAAGGGCGTGTACTCGACTATCGCGCCGCTCTGAACCACGGCAATTTCCTCGCCATCGGTTCGTCCGTCCACGGAGCTACGCGGGTCTGCGGCAAGCCGGTTGCATCCGTCTTGTCTGAATAGATAGCGATAGGCTTGGAAGCTGGGAAGCAAGAGAATGGCAGCAATCTTATGGGTCCCATTGCCTGTGCCGTAGACTGCTATCGTAGATAAGCGCCTTGCTCGCAGCGCGCGTTCTGTGGTCGGGGTTGTAACGAGCGATCGAACGGTTGCGTACGAGGCACAGAACATGCTCAGTGTACGGACGTTTTTAACGGAGGTCATATATGAACTACTCGACCCTGAGCTGGATTGAGCCGGAAACTGGCGTACGCTTGGAGCGGCAATTCAGTAAGCAAGAGCTGGATGAAATCGCAAAACTGACTGCTGATTCGACATGTGAATCCATAGTGAAACTTGAGGATACGGGTGGCGAAATAAATTTCTCGTCAGACGGTAGTCAGGCAATCATTGCTGATCAAGCAGGCAAGGAGGTCACGATTGAAGCGAAAGAATTGATCGCATTCGCAAACTCACGGCGCGCTTGACACTTATCGATGTCCAATCCAGGGGCGGCAGGCCTGCATCGCTGTTACCAAAGTTCGTTCATCGGGCAGAAGGACGGCTGCACGAAGGATTTGAAGTCGGGTGAATTCATTTGCTGAGCCTCGCGGCCGAGAGCTCGGTCGCGGTCGAAGCTTCCTCTACCGCGGGTCCAACATAGGTACACCGGTCGACGCTCGCCGCGTGTGGCCGGCCCATCCACGTTGGGATGTGACGAGGCGGTAAGGCGGACAGTTTTCTCGCCTCGGAAGATGGCGTTTGCGGTCCTGCGGATCGGACGTCCATATGCAGCAGAAGCAGTCATCTGCTCGCCACCGAGTCACCATACAGTCAATCACTCGTGACTCTTGCTGCGTACTGACGGAGGTGAGCAAGAAGAAAACCGGACAAAGGGTAGGTCAGGAGTGCTTTGCGTTGACTACGACAAAGGGTCTGACCGCATAGAGGAGAGACGCGTCTTGCGTTGATGTTACGGCGCAACTCGCCGCCACCTCCGATTGTTACCTTGCCCGTATGTCATCCCCAAGCTTGTCGAAGCCGTTCAATACAACGAGTTCCAAGAGCGTGACCCCGCGTTGATTTGGTTCACTCAGCTTATGCGAAGTCGCGTTGGCGAACGGATGTTGCGGCCACGGTCTGCGCCATGGCCTATGATCTTGAACTAGCCAATATTGATTTTTCGTCGAATAGCCTACCGGATGGAGGGATTCTGTCGTGCGGATGCCAAGAATATTGCTGAGATGCGATCGACCGTTTTCTACAGAGATTACGGAAAGACCTAGGAACGTAATTTGTTGTGGAAAAGCTCTGTACCGGCGTGCTTATTTGCGCGGACCGCTTGGCGCTTTAGGCAGCTCGGCGTACGCGAGTGAACCTTGCGCTGGTCTTCATTTGGTACAGAGCTGATATTCGACATCGTGTCCACCACCGTCTTGCGGGTCATAGCGGTCTTGGTTTGAACAAACAGCGAAGATCGCGGCACGACGGTAAGGGTTGAGCACAAAAGAGAGGCCGGAGCCGTAGCATCGATGATTGGATGATCGCGGCGCTCGCGAGCTGTGATTGGACTCGTTACGCGCCGAAACGAGCGCCCACGGCTAACGAACTGTGGTCTGTGAACCATCCACTTGCCTTTGCAACGACAAACGCTCGTCAAGCATTACGGTTTTGATAAAGTGAGGCTGCGTGATTGCGCGCTGCATCGAACGGCGGTTCTCGTGGCTGACAATGGTTGATCGCAGAGCGCTCTCGACGCTGCCAATGGCATGTATAGTTGCAGCGAGCGCCGCATCGGATTTTGAGGCAGACGGTCGTTTGAAGAGTCTTGAGACGGCGTCAATAAAGTCTTCAATCTCTTGCATCAAAGGCGTTGCGGACGCTTTGATGGACCCGGACCGAGGAAACCCCGCTAACTCTATACGCAAGTCAATCACCGCATGTCCGATCTCGAGTGATGTAAAGAATGACTCGGTCGCTTTACGCTTCATATCCGCCCCTCCACTTGACGTTCCGTTTAATTGCCAGAAGAGGTCGCGAATGTGGCTCTCGAATCGCACCCCGATATTTTTCAGGTGTCCTTTGCACGCGTAAACAATTTGTTGCCTGAGTTCGATCAGAAGTAGGTTCTGCAACCAGCGCCCCGTAGTCGGCATGACGAGAGCAAAAACTCCCCAAACGGCAAACATCGAAACGACGATCGCGAACGAATCGTTTGCGTATGTGCTCGGGCTGTAAGCGATAACACTATCTGGGCCGACAAGAAAGCAGAAGTAGATGCAGTAGCCTACTCCGTAGCCCGCATAGTTCCGGCGAGTCGTTAGCCAGGCGCCGAATGCAAGAAAGGGTGTCAAAGCGATACAAAGCTCATCGAAACCCATCGCTCGTGGATACACTAAAAATATGACCACGAGCCCGAAGAGCGCTGCGATGAGCGTCCCGATTGCCATGTGAAGCGCGGTCTTCTGAGGACGAAGCGACGACGACGCGAGCGCGCAAATTGCGCCGCCGTTCAACACAGCCATCCCCCCACTCGGCCAGCCGGAATAAATCCAGAAGACACTAAGCACCAGCATTAAAAGCATCGTTCGCAGACCGGCGACCACAGCAGCAAGGATACTGGTTTTCGGAACGAATTTCCCGGCCCAACGTTCACGCTCATGCGATGGTGTCTGAAGAGAGAAATACGTTTTGACGTAGGAAGTGAAATCGTCGACGAACCGGCCCAGCAGTTCCGAGACGGTATCAAATTCCAAGAGGTCTTCATTAGTAGGCTCGTGCAATGACATGCGTGCTATGGCGATCTTGGCTGCAAGGCCGGTTCGGAACTCACTAACGCTTTTGGCACCATCTTTGACATGGCGGCCACCTTGCAGATCCCCTCCAACGGCCTCAAGTAATGATGCGGTTTGACGGAACAATGGCTCTACTGCTTCGAGAAGCGGACAAGCGCCGGCGGCGCGCAGTCGTTCCATCATCCGATGGATGGCGTGTATGCGAGTCGACATACCCATAAACTCAGCGTTCAACCGGGCGAACCGCCCCGAGCGTTGTCGCATGTTGGGGTGTTCAAAAACTGCTGCAGAGCGTGAACTTTCGTAGCTAACAATTTCGGTGACGAAGCGCGCATTGACCTCTTCGATATGGCGAGCGTCGACCTTACCGGCTAGCACGTTCGCCACGTGGCCGACAAAACCAGTAAATCGCTGCTGCATTGCTTCAGTGATCCTTTCGCCGGCAAGCTGCGGAAATACGAGCGAACTTACCGCTGTTGCGCAGAAGATCCCGAGTGACAACTCCGCGAGCCGAGTCATTGCTGTCATGAAGGCGTCAGGCGCATGCTGTGCCGCAGGGATGCCCACCAGAACGGCTGTATAGCCAGTGATGGCAAACCCATAGGAGCGGAAGTCGCGGTAGTGAGCAGCGCCGATTGTGCAGATTGCCATCCAGAGCGCAACGGTTGTGAGATAGAGGACCGGTTCCTGGGAAAACAGACTGATAAGCAAAAGCATCACCGCGAGGCCGACAATTGTCCCAAGTAGCCGGTAGAAACCCTTGGCAAGCACCATCCCGCTCTGAGGCTGCATGACGATGAACACGGTTGTCATCGCGGTGCGCGGCTGCGGAAGATCAAGACTCATCGCGATCCGAAGCGCCATCAAGGCGGCAAGTGTCGCCTTCGCAATATATATCCAGTCACGCCCATCGTTGCGAAACCGGTCGATGGCCTTGTGGTAGCGCGATGCGGCGTGGGAGGGCTCTATAGGTGCAGTAGACATGTATCACTCAAGGTAGTCAGGCAGCTTCCGCTCATTACGACGTTTCATTCTGTGCCGGTGCCAAGACGAAAGCCCTTGAAGGCCGTTGCCAATAATTCGTGAGCGAACTCTCGACCACTGTGTTCCGACGCTTGGGCCGGACAATTCGTCGACCCAAAAGTGACCTTGCCCAGATATGGAGGGGACGGGGCTCTCGCTCTGCGCGGGATCGATCTGCTCCAGGCGCTGTGCAAGGCGGCTCTGCGTAAGTCTATCCAGTACTCGCCCGGGCGAATCCAGTTAAAGTGACAGCGAATCCCTAAAAACCGCCAGCCTGATTGTTTGGTCGTAAGTGTTCTAGCTCAAGAGCCCGGGTAGGCGGGCGATGCCATAGATCGAGTCCCGCGCTCTTGCTTGGCATTACTCGGCTCAACTTCTAAAATCGATCTCCAACGCAGCGTAGATAAACAGGTCTCTTCGGAGTTACAGTGTTCGACTTAGCCCAGCCAATTAATGTTCGACCCCGATAAACTTGCCGCAAAGGTTGTTGCACTTCACGTCGACGTCCGGGACAACAGTATCGAGCAACCGGTTCACAGGCATCGCAAAGCTCAATTGGTCCTTGCTCACCGGGGAACGGTGATGTGCTACATCGAAAACGGCTTGTGGATGGTTCCCCCGGGCTGTGGAGTATGGATTCCTGGCAATATGGAACACAGCAATCGGGTATCAGTGGACGGGGAAATTTCCCTACTCTTCGTCGAGCCCAGCGCGGTCGCTCTCCCGACGCACTGCTGTACGCTGTTAATCTCGCCACTCGTAAAGGAATTGATCGTCCGGCTCGGGTCGTTGCCGCAAGACTTCGTTGAAGACAGCCCGACAGGAAGACTGACGACCGTGTTACTCGAGGAACTGGCCGAGATGCCGGTCGAGCAACTGCATCTTCCGTTCCCCGCGAATGTTCGACTCCGCAAAATTGCTAACATGCTTATCAAGGACCCGTCGAACAGAAATACAATCGAAGAGTGGGCTTCGGAGGTCGCGATGAGTGAACGGAGCCTTTCAAGACTGGTGATCATTGAGACCGGAATGACCTTTGGGCGATGGCGCAGACAGTTGCGCGTTATCGCCGCATTGCACAAGCTATCGACGGGCAGTTCGGTTCAACGGGTATCAGATGATCTTGGCTATGATTCGGTGAGTGCCTTCATCACGATGTTCAAGAACATGTTAGGCCGCACGCCAGGCTACTACCTGTCGCGCAAGACAAAATCTACTGACTCCTGCTCAGCCTCATGGTATCTAGGGATCGATGGGACCCGGATTGGTCTGACCTATATCCGGCGACACCTTCATCATGACCGGTTCCGTCGAACAAAGCGCTTCTACAGCTGAGCTGGCCGGGGTTTCCAGGCTATCCAAGGGTAAACGATAATTTTGTACTTATTGACTCGTCCGAGTTTACTGCTAACATCCGATTCATCAGCATACTGAACATATTTCAAGGCGTTGTGATGACATTCCAATTTGCAGCAAAATTCGACGACCTCAATCCCGACGAGCCATACGCGACAACCGTGGGAAGTGAACAGATTGCGCTTTACCTCGTCGACGGCGAGGTCTATGCGACGCATAACGTCTGCACCCATCAGTTTGCTTTGCTCAGCGACGGTTTTCTGGAGGACGGATGTATCGAATGCCCGCTCCATCAAGGTAAGTTCGATGTGAAGACAGGCGCGGCGTTGTGCGCACCTGTGACGGCACCGGTAAAGACCTACAAAGTTCAGGTCAATGATGGCGTCGTGTCGGTTGAACTCTAATTCTGAATCTTGAAACGTCGGGAACGCGAAGTGGATACGATTCTAATCATCGGGGCGGGACAGGCGGGCGGGCGGGCTGCGGAAGCACTCCGGACACGGGGCTTTGACGGCAAAATTGTGCTAATCGGCGAAGAACAATATAGGCCATACGAACGTCCGACCCTTTCCAAGGGGGTGCTGACAGCAGAAAAAAACGAGGAATGCTTCAGCGCCTGGGTGCATCCGAGTGAATTCTACGCGGCGAATCGAATTGATTGGATAGCCGATCGCGTCGAGAAGCTCGACGTAGTGGAACGGCTCGCATTACTCGAGAGCGGGAGGGGCATCAAGTTCGATAAGTGCCTGATCACAACAGGGGGGCGTGCCCGTCACCTTGCTAGCGTGCCGTTGGGCCCTCACGTGTTCACCCTACGTACGCTTCACGATGCGATGAGGGTGCGGGAGCGCATGCGTAATGCGCGATCAGTTGCAGTAATTGGAGGCGGGTTTCTTGGACTGGAGTTCGCGGCCAGTGCGCGCGCTCGAGCTATCGACGTGACTGTGATTGAGTCGGGCGATCGATTGCTAAAAAGAGCCTTACCGACCGACTTCTCTGACCGCTTGCGCGTGAAGCACGAACAAAATGGCGTGAAGTTCGTTTTCGGAGCAAACCTCCTCGGCGCTGACGAGCAGCACGGCGGAGTGAAGCTGACGCTGGCGAATCGCGACGTAATCCAGTCCGACTTTGTTGTTGTCGCGATTGGTCAGGAACCGAATGAAGAGCTCGCAAAAAAATCAGGACTGCTGACAGGCGATGGTATCCAGGTCGATTCGTACTGTGAGAGCTCCGTTCCGGGCATCTATGCAGCCGGCGACTGCGCCAATTTTCCATTCGGAATCGAAGAAAAACGTCTGCGCCTCGAATCTTGGCAAAACGCGCAGGAGCAGGCGATCGCAGCCGCTCACAACATGCTGGGCGATAAGACAGAGTACCAGCCGAATCCGTGGTTCTGGACGGACCAATATGACTGGAATGTCCAGATGCTCGGGATGCTCGATCGCCCGGTGGATCAATGGATTGAGCGCAAGACGTCGGATGACAAGACCCTCCTTATGGGATTGCAGGGCGATGTGATTGTGTACGCGCTCTCCGTTAACAGCGGCGGCGATTTACGGGCAATCCGCCGGCTGGTTGAACAGTCGGCGCCGATCGCCAAAACAGCTCTTGCAGACATGAACGTCAAGTTGCGCCAGCTCGAGCGTGAAGCCCTTTCATAACGTATTCAGGAGAGCATCTTGTATTCCTCAGAAACCGTAATCGGGCTCGGCACCCCGAGCACCAAGAACAAGCCGATCGACCAGCTCGTGTGGCCGGAAGAGGGGCTCCACGCAATCCCGGACTGGGTCTACACGAGCGACGATGTCTACTCTCGCGAAGTTGAGCGCATCTTCCACGGTCGCACTTGGAATTTTGTCGCCCTTGAGTCCGAGGTGCCCAACACTGGCGACTATAAGCGTTCTTACGTAGGGCCGACGCCCGTAGTGGTTTCGCGGGCAGAAGATGGTTCGATCCACGTGTTCGAAAATCGTTGCGCTCACCGAGGAGCCGAATTTTGCCGGCACTCACGTGGCAATAACGCAGAATTCGTGTGCCCTTACCACCAGTGGTCGTACGATCTGAAGGGGAACTTGCAAGGAATCCCTTTCAAGCGTGGCGTTAATAAACTTGGCGGCATGCCGCGCGACTTTCGGAATGAAGAGCATGGCTTGAAGAAGCTTGCCGTTGCGGTGCGCAACGGTGTCGTTTTCGCATCTTTTCATCACGACATGGAGTCGCTTGATGACTACCTGACGCCGGAGATTCTCAAAGATTTCGACGCGGTTTTTAACGGTAAGAAGCTCAAGATTCTTGGGTTTTACAAGAATGAGTTGCCTTGCAACTGGAAGATGTACCACGAAAATCTTAAGGATCCGTATCATGCGACGCTGCTGCACTCGTTCCTTGTGGTGTTCGGACTGCTTGTTGCAGGAAACCGCTCGGCCATGATCGCCGACAGCAAGTACGGCATTCACGGAACCATGGCGTCGGCTAAGAGTGATTCCCTTTACGCAACTGTAGATGCGGACAAGAAAAAAGAAATGCGTTCCTTCCACGAGGGCATGACTCTGAAGGATGAGCGCTTTTTGGAATACGTTAAGGAATTCGATTCAGAATGGTCTGTGACAATGCAGACCATTTGGCCCAACCTTATCGTCCAGCGAGAAATGAATACTTTAGGCGTTCGTCATATCGTCCCGAACGGACCTAACAGTATGATCATGCTGTGGACGATGTTCGGGTACGAAGACGACACCGAAGAAACAATCCGTCACCGGCTACGCCAGGGAAATCTGATGGGTCCGGCGGGCTTTCTCGGCCTCGAAGACAATGAAGCCATGAAGTTTGTGCAGGAAGGCGTTCGCCGCTCTGTGACCGATCGTAGTGTGCTAAAACTCGACGCCGAGAAAATCGGTACCGCAGACAACTTGATCTCGGAAGCTGCTATCCGCTCGATGTACAAACACTACCGTGAAGTCATGGGGTTCTAAATGCTGCCAGGATTCGAAAAGAAGCAAATCGCTCACAAGGACGCGTTGATTGCGCGTGCAGCTGTAGAAGATTTTCACGCGGAATATTGTGCTGTGCTTGATGGCAATGACATTGAGAAGTGGCCAGAGTTCTTCACCGAAAACTGCGTTTACCGTGTTACGGAGCTTGAGAACGCCGTCCATGGCTACCCTGTAGGTCTCATATACGCTGAAGGCAGAGACATGCTTCGTGATCGCGCAGTTGCAATCTCCAGAACGCAAATGTTTGCTCCGCGCCAAATTATCCATTTTGTCACGAATGTTCGCATCCTTGATGCGACCGACGAGCAGATCGTTGCTCAAAGCAACTATATGCTGATGCAAACTTTGGTTGAAGGAGCGACTACTTTGCATCAGGCGGGCCGACTGTTCGACCGCTTCGCCCGTAACGGTAATGAGTTGCTGTTAAAAGAGCGTCAAGCCATATATGACACGGCGATGATTGCAAACGATCTGGCATATCCCGTTTAACCGAAGGTAGCAAGTGACGCCAGCAGCAGGCTACGAAATTGGGAAACGTATATGAATCACACAGAACCGGCTGAAGCACCTGTCGAAACCGGTGGCGTTGGCGCCAGGGTGAGACGTCGCGAGGATGAACGACACTTGCATGGCAGGGGAAAGTTCGTCGCGGATTTTACGTTCCCTGATTTGCAGGAAGTGGCCTTTTTGCGCAGCCCGCTCGCGCATGCTCGCATCGAGCGTATTGGCAAGCCTGAGCGCAATGCAGACCAGGTCGTTGTTCGTGAGGACATGCGTTCGGCTACAGATATCGTCGCTGACTCAAGTCTTCCCACGTACAAGCCGTCTGTGCATCCGCCGCTCGCTTCTGGAAAAGTCCGCTTCGTAGGAGAGCCTGTTGCGATGTGCTTCGCGAAAACCCGCGCAGAAGCAGAGGATATCGCCGAAGAAGTCGAACTCGACATGGAGGAGTTGCCGGCATTTGCGAGCGCGTTTGCAGCGCGTGGCCGCACGGACGTCCGTGTGCACGACCATTGGTCAGACAACCTCTTTCTTGACCTCAAAGCAGACATTAACTTCGACGAGCGTTCCAAGGACGCCCCAATTGTGGTCAAGCAAAAGGTCGATCTCGCGCGTCAGTGTATGGTCCCGATGGAGGGTAAAGCGGTGCTGGCATATTGGGATCATACTCAAGCCCAGTTGGTCGTGATCACGTCTACCCAAGTACCCCATATGATTCGCACGGTACTCTCCCAGTGTCTCGGGATTGACCATGCACAAGTTCGTGTGATTTCACCTGACGTTGGCGGCGCATTTGGCTATAAGTGCGTCCTTCAACAGGAAGAGCTATGCATCGCCTGGCTTGCATTGACCTTTAAGCGACCCTTTCGGTTTATCGAAGACCGCCGAGAGCACCTGATCGCAGGCGCTAACACTAGACAGCATCATTATGAGCTCACGGCCTACGCAGACAATTCTGGTCGGCTTCTGGCGCTCGATTGTGATCTGTTGATTGACGGCGGCGCATATTCCGCTTGGCCTTTTACCATTGGTTTGGAAACCGGCCAGGCTCTGGGCAATTTACCCGGCCCGTACGATTTCAGTGGCTATCGTTGCCGCACCCAATGCGCAGCGACAAACAAGCCTGGGTTCCTCCCGTATCGAGGCGTTGCCCGGACGGGCGTCTGTTTCGCAATTGAGTTGACTATGGATGCCATCGCTCGCGCAGTCGGACGCGAAGCATGGGAGGTGCGCCACGATAACCTGATTCGAGGGGCGGATATGCCCTTCACGAACGTCGTTAAGAAGCACTACGACAGCGGTGATTTCCAAGAGAGCCTGAGACGAGCGGTTGAGCAACTCGACGTCCCGAAATGGCGAAAACGCCAGAAAGAGGGCGAGAAAGACGGAAGACTGGTAGGCATCGGCTTTGCCACTTTCACAGAGCAGTCCGCCCACGGGACGGCCGTCTTTGCGTCGTGGGGTCTACCCGTGGTGCCAGGGTACGACTTGGCTACGGTGCGGGTCACAGCAGATGGTGGACTAGAGATTCGGGCCGGCATTCACTCGCACGGGCAAGGCATGGAAACGACGCTTGCTCAGATCGCAAACGAGGTGCTCGGCGTCCCAATCCAGAAAATCAAGGTGGTTCACGGCGATACTGCTCTTACGCCTTATTCGACTGGAACTTACGCTTCTCGCAGTATCGTCATGGCCGGCGGTGCGGTCGCGGCGACATGCCGTGAACTGGTGCCGAGACTCATCAAAATCGGCGCTCATATGCTCGGAGAGCAGGAGGAAAGCGTTCGATTCGAGGAAGGCGAAATTGTAGGCGCATCCGGCAAGGTAACTATCGCGGAAATTGGGCACGCGTGGTATCTGCGACCGGAGCGCTTGCCCCCCGGCGTGGATCTTTCTGGCCTCGAGGCAACGCAAGGGTTCAAGCCTAAGGTGGATACAGGTGCTTTTAGCTACGCTACCCACGCTGCCGCGGTTGCGGTAGATCCGCGGACTGGCCACGTCGAGATTTTGGAATACGTCATCGTCGAAGACTGTGGAAGGATGATCAACCCGATGGTTGTTGAAGGCCAGACAATCGGCGGCACGGCGCAGGGAATCGGAACGGCGTTTTATGAGGAAACGCTCTACGACGATAATGCTCAGCCGCTCACGTCGACACTTGCAGACTATATGTTGCCCGGGCCGACGGAATTGCCTCCGTTGAAGATTATTCACATGGAGACGCCGTCGCCCTACACCGAATTCGGTGCGAAAGGTGTTGGCGAAGGCGGTGCGATTGCGCCGCCAGCCACCTTGTTTAATGCGGTGAACGACGCCCTCAGCCCGATCGGCGCACTTGTTTCAGAGACTCCCCTGACGCCACGTCGCCTGCTCGCCGCCATCGAAGCAGCCAAAGCGGCCGGGCTTGGCAAGGCAGAGGCTACACATATTCAGGAGGTGATCTGATGAAGGCTGCAGCGTTTGAATACGTTCGGGCCGTGTCGCTTTCTGAAGCCTTGCGCGAGTTCGATGACGCATCGGTCGGCGCGAAGCCGATCTCGGGTAGCCAATCGATGGGTCCTATGCTGAACCTTCGACTTGCTAGACCCACACGCGTAGTAGATGTGTCTCGGGTGAGCGAGCTGCGCAGTGTAAGTGCAGTTGGCGATACCGTTCGCATAGGCGCCGCTGTTACACACGCAGAAATCGAAGACGGCGAACATGAGCTGTTGCGCAATCCATTTATGCAGTTTGTTGCATCCGGCATTGCCTACCGCGCAATACGGAACCGCGGGACCATGGGCGGTAGCTTGGCACACGCAGATCCTGCAGCAGACTGGCCGCTTGCTCTAGCGGCATTAGACGCGCGAGTTGAGCTGTCAAGATCGGGCGGCAAGCGGCAGGTTCGTGCGAGCGAATTTATGCTTGGAGCCTTCACAACGCTACTCGAAGAAGGCGAGATCATTTCTGCGATCTTTGTCCCGAAAATTGACGCCACCCTGCGTTGGGGGTACTACAAGCTTTGTCGCAAGACTGGCGAGTTCCCTCACGCGAGCGCAGCGGCGGCGTTTGATGCGCAAACCGGACTCGCACGGCTGGTTGTTGGAGCACTTGACGGTCCGCCGACAGCTTTGAACGAACTTGCACAATCGATTGCGAAGCAGGGCCCAAGCGCGGCAACTCCGGAGGCTATTGCTGCTGGCGTTGCAAGCGTGATGACGGGCGCGGACAAGATCGATCGGTCCATGCATGAAGCTGCTGTCGAGCGCTGTCTGGCCCAGGCGTTTGGGTCTGACACGCGCTAACCGGAATTCCTATGTCTGTCATTGAACTCACAATCAACGATCGCGCAGTTCGCGGTGAGGTCGCGCCCCGAACGCATTTGGGCGATTTTCTTCGCGATAGCAATAATCTTACTGGGACCCACCTGGGTTGCGAGCATGGCGTATGCGGCGCCTGCACGGTCCTCATCGACGGCGCGCCAGTCCGCGCCTGCATCACTTTCGCAGTCGCATGCGACCATCAGAAGGTTCGTACGATCGAAGGATTTGACGACGACGAACTCATGAAGCGTTTGCGCAAATCCTTTTCTATTCATCACGGCCTTCAGTGTGGATTTTGTACTCCTGGCATGCTTATTACTGCTCGGGACATCATTCAGCGCTTTCCAGATGCTGACGAAGCGCGTATCCGGCTCGAGCTGTCTGGAAATCTCTGTCGGTGCACAGGGTACATGGGTATCGTAAGCGCCATCAAGGCGGTATTGACCGACTTGAAAGAAAATCCCGTAGTCGACGCACCGGCTGATGCAGTCCGAGTAGCTACTGCGCAGAAGCCTCAAAACGTGGGCGCTGAAATTTTTCAGACGTTTGCAGCCGCGCCAGTTGCGCCGAGTCCCGTATCCGAGCGTTCTCCACACAGCACTACGGCGCCCTCGCTGGCGCCTGTGGCGCAGTCAACTGGTGAACGCAAAGGCTGGACGGCGATCGATGACAGCTTTGTTGTGCCATTTCCGCTTGAGGAGGTCTGGGCTTTCATGGGCGATCTGCCGTCAGTGACAGGCTGCCTCCCCGGTGCCGAATTGATTGAGTACAACGCGGAACGGGTAAAGGGCAAGATTGCGATTAAATTTGGCCCGATGTCGGCCAATTTCGGTGGCGAAGCTCGCCTCGAACGTGATGATGCCGCGCATCACGCGGTAATGCGCGGTGCTGGCCAAGACAACATCAGTCGTTCAAAAGCGAACGGCGATGTCACCTACGCACTGAGTGAAGAGGCCGGCGGCAAGCACACACGTGTTGCCGTGACGCTCGAGTACATGTTGCAGGGTCCTCTTGCGCAGTTTTCGCGCTCCGGGCTTGTGAAAGACTTTGTCCGGCGAATGATTGCGGATTTTGGGGCTCGAATCACCGCTCAACTCGGGGGAGGAGAGGTTCCCGAGTCCGCTGCGCTGTCAACGAAATTTAACGTCGGCAGCATGGTTTGGAGTGTTGTTTGGGGACGAGTCAAGGGCTTTTTCGGTCGGAAGGAAGGGGATTCGTCGGCTGGCAACGCCGCTGTTGCGAACGCCGCGTCGAGTCCTGTTCCTGTTCTTCAAAAGTCTGTGATGTCAGCTCCGAAGGAGCATAGGGAGGCGGCAACAGTCGCCGACGCGTCAGGACCGACGAAAGCCGCTGCGACGACTGCAGTACCGAGTATCGTTGCGACAGGTGACCGCAAAGGTTGGACGGCTATTGAAGACAGCTTCGTCGTGCCGTTTCCACTCGAAAAGGTTTGGGGTTTTATGGGCGATCTCCCTTCTGTGACTGCGTGCCTGCCCGGTGCGGAACTTATAGAACATGACGCCGAGAAGGTTAAGGGGAAGATTGCTATCAAGTTCGGTCCGATGTCTGCAAATTTTGCGGGAGCGGCACGTCTCGAACGCGACGACGGAGTTCATCGCGCTGTAATGCGCGGAGCAGGGCAAGACAATATCAGCCGTTCGAAGGCCAATGGCGATGTGACTTACGCACTGAGTGACGAGGCCGGTGGTACGCAGACTCGTGTTGCAGTGACCCTCGAGTACATGTTGCAAGGTCCGCTCGCACAGTTCTCCCGCTCTGGGCTCATCAAAGACTTTGTCCGGCGAATGATTGCTGACTTTGGTGCTCGGATTACGGCCGAGCTCGGTGGGATGACAGTGTCAGATGCGGAGGGATCCTCGGCCAAATTCAATGTAGGCAGCCTCGTGTGGAGCGTTGTCTGGGGCCGCATAAAACGACTTTTCGGCCGCGGCGAATGATGCGGGTGGAGACACAGTCCCTAGCTTAGGGTGCATCGTCGCGCGTTGGTCGCGTCTATCATCAGCATGCTGATTAAAATCGGAGGTTTTCGTGACGAAACGAATTCGAAAGATTGCTTTGGAAGAGCATTTTTCAACGCCTGGATTCCAGGGCTACTCAAAAAGCTTCACGCAGCACATTGCTGCGGACGTCCTGGCCGACCTCGCGGCCCGGCTTACCGATTTCGATGAGCAACGGATATCCGAAATGGACAATGCCGGGATTGATTATACGATCCTGTCGCAGACAGGGCCGAGTGTCCAAGGTGAAGCAGACCCGGCCACTGCTATCACTCGAGCTCAGGACAGTAACGACTTTCTGGCAAAGCAGATTTCGCGGCACCCGAGCCGATTTGGAGGTTTTGCGACACTGCCGATGCATACGGCGTCGAGCGCTGTAGAGGAGTTGACTCGTACGGTTAAGGAATTCGGCTTCAAGGGTGCTTTGGTCAACGGCCATACTTTCGGAACCTACTACGATGACCGTGCGTATGACCCTTTCTGGGAACGGATGCAGGAGCTCGATGTGCCGCTCTACCTTCATCCGACAGACGCCTGTGTGACGCCAAAAGTGCTCGACGGCCACCCGGAGTTGACCGGCGCGGCGTGGGGTTGGGGCGTCGAAACGGGCAGTCATGCATTGCGGTTGCTATTTGGCGGCGTGTTTGACCGGTTCCCGAAATTGAAGGTCATCCTAGGCCATATGGGCGAAGGCCTTCCTTATCTTCGCTGGCGTTTCGACAGCCGCTTTGCCGTCTATTCGCACGGCATCAAGCTTGAGCGCGCGCCCTCTGAGTACATCGGGACAAATATTCTGATTACCACGTCAGGCGTTTGCTCAGCGCCAGCTCTCTTAGGCGCAATCGGAGAAATGGGTCCGGAGGCAGTGATGTTCTCAGTGGACTACCCGTACGAGTCAACATCAATCGCTGCGGACTTCATCGAGCAAGCACCGCTTGACGACAAGGTCAAAGCCCTGGTCTGTCATGGAAACGCCGAGCGAATCTTCAAATTTTGAAGGCTGCCATCCAAAAAGTTGATGGGCGCCGGCCTTAACTGAATTTATCTGGAGCAAAAAATGACAAAGCAATACCGGATTGGCCAGATTGTGCCGAGTTCGAATACGACGATGGAGACGGAGATCCCAGCAATGTTGCTGGCACGTCAGACGATCCGTCCGGAGCGTTTCACGTTCCACTCGAGCCGCATGCGCATGAAGAAGGTAGTGAAGGAGGAACTCGCGGCGATGGATGCAGAGTCGGATCGTTGCGCACAGGAACTGAGCGATGCGCGCGTGGACGTACTCGGTTACGCGTGTCTGGTCGCCATTATGGCGATGGGACATGGTTACCATCGTGTCTCGCAGAAGCGCCTTCATGAACGCACGGTCGAAAACGATGGCGCGGCCCCTGTGATCACGAGCGCCGGCGCGTTGGTTGACGCGCTAAAGGTGATTGGCGCAAAGCGCATCGTGGTCGTTGCACCTTATATGAAGCCTCTCACCGAACTGGTGGTCGACTACATTCGCAACGAGGGTTACGAGGTGATCGACTATCGAGCACTTGAGATTCCAGACAATCTCGACGTCGGTCGCCACGATCCGAGCCGGTTGCCTGAAATCGTCCAGACGCTGCCGTACCAGGACGCTGACGCGATCGTGCTGTCGGCATGTGTGCAGATGCCCTCGCTGCCGGCAGTGGCCAAGGTCGAGGCCCTGACGGGCAAGCCTGTTATCACTGCTTCGATCGCCACGACTTACGCGATGCTCAAGCAGCTTGGACTTGAAGCAGTCGTGCCAGGCGCTGGCGCGCTGCTCTCAGGCGCCTACTGAGATACCGGCCGATCGGGAGCCCAGTATGAGTCAGACATCCACGTTCCTCCATGGCGGTCACGTTCACGCGAACGGGATCCGCCAGCATTACCTGCGCTATGGCGGTACCAAAGGTGCCCGTGCCTCGCGTGACGCCGTCATCATTGTGCCGGGCATCACTAGCCCGGCTGCGACCTGGGGCTTCGTCGGCGAGCACTTCGGCACGACCTTCGACACCTTCGTGCTCGACGTGCGTGGCCGCGGGCTGTCGTCAGCATCGGATGAACTTGACTACAGCCTGGACGCTCAGGCGGCCGATCTGAGTGCGTTCGCGCAAGCACTGGGGCTGCAGCGCTATAGCGTGGTGGGTCACTCGATGGGCGCGCGCATCGGGGCTCGCGCGGCTAGTGCGCACCCGGCCGGCTTGGCACGCCTGGTCATGGTAGATCCGCCTGTCTCTGGCCCGGGGCGTCGCTCGTACCCGTCGCAACTGCCCTGGTATATCGACTCGATGGCGCTCGCGCGTGAAGGCACCGATGCACAGGGCATGCTTGCGTTTTGCCCGACCTGGACTGAAGAGCAGCGCCAGCTGCGCGCTGAGTGGCTGCACACGTGTGACGAGCGTGCGATCCGCGCAAGCTTCGAGGGCTTCCATAGCGACGATATACACGTGAACCTTCCGCATATTCGTGTGCCCGTCCTGCTGATTACCGCTGGCCGGGGTGACGTGATTCGTCCTGAGGACGTCGAGGAAATCCGCACGTTGGTGCCGCAACTGGCGCACTCGCACGTGACTGATGCTGGCCACATGATCCCTTGGGACGATGAAGAGGGTTTCTATCGAGCCTTCTATGACTTCCTTGGAGCTCCGTTGCCTGTGCAATGCGGGCGCCCAGGCGCACATCTTTTTTAAAGGAATCCATCATGCCAGTCAGTGACTACCAGATGGTCGACGCGTGGACGCAGGTGCTGAAGCTATCCCAGCTGCAACGGGGCCAAACGGTGACGATTCTCACCAGCGCAGCCACTCATCCCCAGACGCTTTCGACCGCGCTAATCGCGACCCAATCGATGGGTGCGATTGTTAACCGGCTGGACCTGCCGCCTGTGAATGGCGAGAAGTCGCTTAGTCGCGACTCACTTGCCTACTTGGGTACGACGCCGCTCACAGGCAATCCCGCCGCCATCGCGGCGCTCAAGGAAAGCGACTTGGTGCTGGACCTGATGACTCTGTTGTTCTCGCCTGAACAGCTCGACATCCTCAAAAGCGGCACCAAGATTTTGCTTGCGGTGGAGCCGCCCGAAGTGCTCGCGCGCCTCGTACCGAGCGAAGCGGATCGCGAGCGGGTACTCGCCGCCCAAGCCCGAATCAACCGGTCGAAGGAAATGCACATCGTCTCCCAAGCCGGCACCGACTTCTACTGTCCAATCGGCGAGTTCGAGGCGATTGCGGAGTACGGTTTCGTCGACAAGCCGGGCCGGTGGGACCACTGGCCAAGCGGCTTCGCGCTTACTTTCCCGGACGACGGCCGCGCCTACGGAACAATCGTCATCGACCGAGGGGACATTCTGCTCCCGCAAAAATGTTACGTGACGGATCGTATCGAGCTCACCGTCGAGAATGGCTATGCGACCAGCATTGAGGGCGGGATGGATGCGGATTTGCTCAAGGAGTATATGAGCACGTTCAAGGACTCCGAATCGTACGCGATCTCCCACATCGGTTGGGGGTTGCAGCCGCGCGCACACTGGTCAACGCTCGGTCTTTACGACCGCGAGGCGACAATCGGCATGGATGCCCGTGCGTTTGAGGGCAATTTCCTGTTTTCGCTCGGACCGAACAACGAAGCTGGTGGAAAGCGCACCACGACTTGCCATATCGACATTCCACTACGCCACTGCGACGTGTTTCTTGATGGCGAGGCGGTTGTGCGTAATGGTCAAGTGATCGATAAATGAGGAACAAGCATGTCAAATGAACTTGATACATACCAACGCCAGAGTTTCGGCTCGAGGCTCGACCCGAAGGCGCCGGTGGGACTGCTCATCATCGATTTTGTCAACGGCTTTGCGGACCCCCAAGTGTTTGGAGGCGGAAATATCGCGTCGGCGATCGAGCGTACGGTGCCATTGTTAGCCCATGCGCGGGCGCAAAATTGGCCCATTGCTCATTCGCGCATCGTTTTTGCGGACGACGATGCGGACGAAAATATTTTCACCCTGAAGGTTCCGGGGTTGCTCACACTCAAGGAGCATGCGCACAACAGCGCGATTGTGCCGCAGCTGACGCCGCATGAAGGTGAGCTGGTTGTGCGTAAAACGGTGCCGTCGGCCTTCTTTGGCACTTCGTTAGCAGCGTGGCTGGCTCAGCGCGGTGTACAAACGCTGGTGGTTGCCGGTGCGGTGACCAGCGGCTGCGTTCGCTCGAGCGTTGTCGACGCAATGCAGTATGGTTTCCGCCCGTTTGTCCTGTCCGATTGTGTAGGGGACCGTGCTATCGCCCCCCACGATGCCAATCTTTTCGACATGGCGCAAAAGTATGCCGCCGTTCTGACTCGCGATGAAGCTCTCGCACTTATGAAGGACCTTTAACTGGATCGCTTCGGCTGCGCTACCGCTTAGCGGGCCCAGTCCTCAAGATTTATACAGCGTTGGCACTTGATAAATTCATTCAGGATGCCGTATTAATATGCGGAAAGCTAATGTGCGGCCGAGTCCGCCAACCAGGAGTGGGAATGGACATTTCAACATCGGAGGCATCGCGACGGGGCGTAACTCGTCGCGAATTTACTCTCATCGTCGCTTCATCGTTCGGAGCGTTGCTTGAATGGTACGACTTCTACATCTACGCTGCTCTTGCTGGTACTTTTAGCACGCTGTTCTTTCCCAGCGGCAATGAAACCACTGCGTTCTTGGCCAGCCTTGCGACTTTTGGCGCCGGTTTTCTTGTGCGACCGCTTGGCGCGCTGTTTTTTGGACGGCTGGGCGACCGGATTGGCCGTAAATATACTTTCATGGCCACTATCGTGCTCATGGGCGTCGCTACGGTGGGTGTTGGACTGCTCCCTTCATTCGAAAAGATCGGCATGCTTGCCCCGCTGTTGCTCGTATGCCTTCGGCTCTTGCAGGGGTTCGCACTTGGTGGAGAAACGGGAGGGGCAGCAACGTACCTCGCCGAGCATTCGCCATCGGACCGCCGCGGGTTCTACACCAGCTCACTGCAGACGACAGCTACCCTGGGGCTGCTCGCCTCGATCGGAGTTGTGTCCGCTTGTCGTTCTGCGATGGATACCGTTGCATTCCAAGCATGGGGCTGGCGGGTACCATTCCTTATCTCTCTTGTCCTCCTAGTTATTTCGGTATATTTGCGGACTAAATTGTCAGAGTCGCCGACGTTTCAAGGGATGAAGCATGCGGGAAAGCTGTCGAAGTCTCCGATTAGTGAAAGTTTTGGAAAGTGGGAAAACCTCAAGTACGTGCTTATCATGCTTTTTAGCACGGCGTCCGGCGTTGGCGTTGTTTTTGGAACCGGACATTTCTATTCAATGTATTTTTTACAGAATACTCTGAAGGTCGCACCCAATACGGTCAATTTATTTCTGGCGATAGCGCTTATTTGCGTTTTCCCATTCTATCTGTTATTCGGGTGGCTCTCGGACAAGATAGGCCGTAAATGGATAATGATGGTCGCTTGCTTTTTACTAGCTACCACGACACAGCCAATTTTTCACGCATTAACCCATTACGCGAACCCGAAATTGGAAGAATTTCAAAAAACCTATCCAGTGACTGTGTACGCAAACGACTGCCATTTTTCACTATTTTCCGAACCTAAGACCGATTGCGATCGTATCCGTTCTTACTTGAGCGCCTCAGGCGTGTCGTATCAAAAGATGCCGATAGAGGCTGGACAACGGCCGAAGATATCCATTGGAGAGGCAACCGTAGGCAGCATTAATAGACATGATGTGGAAAAGGCGCTTCTTGCAGCAGGCTGGGTCCAACATGCGGACCCTGCGCAGATTAATGCGCCCGTTGTTGTTCTGCTAATGTGGCTCTTAATCGTCTATCTGGCTATGGTCTATGGGCCAATGGCAGCATTTATGGTCGAGCTGTTCCCCGCCCGCATTCGATACACGTCGCTTTCCCTGCCTTTCCATCTTGGGTCGGGCTGGTTTGGGGGAATGCTGCCGTTCGTGGTTTCGGCGATGGCGGTCGCGAATGGGAACGTCTATTTCGGATTATGGTACCCGATCGTGATTGCGGTCGTATCGTTTTTGGTGGGTGTCCTGTTTGTCCCTGAGACGTTCCGCAGAGACATCTCGGTCTAAGAATCTGCATATCTCGAAGGCCCTCCTTGTGTCCCAGCAGGGAGGGCCTTTCGCAAACTACAAGTAAAGGTTTGGAGATGAAGACAATATTTCGAATTGCTGGCTTAGTATCTGCGGTTGCTTTGGCTATTCCGGTCTATGCACAGTCCTCGGTGCAAATTTGGGGAGCGCTTGACGCCGGTGTGACAATGGTAACTAACCAGAAGGGCGCACATAATTACACGATGGACAACGGTATTGCAATGCCAAATTTATGGGGCCTGCGAGCCGCGGAAGACTTAGGAGGGGGGAGCAAAGCGATTTTCGAACTTATCAACCAGTTTAACCTCGGCACCGGAGCAATCTTCCCAACAAATGGTGGCGGGCTTTTTTCTCGCAATGCTCTTGTTGGTCTTTCAAATGACCGTTATGGAAAATTGACGTTCGGCGAACAATACGACTTCATGATTGATTCGCTGCTGCGATTTGACAATTCGATCTATATCGCTGGTTTGTACGGTTTTCGGCAGGGTCCATTTAGTGGCTTGGGTATCCCTGGAAACCCCTCAGGCAACGCGAATTTCGACCGCATGTCGGGAACGGCGATAGCCAACTCTGTGAAATATACATTGCCGACTTTTTACGGGATTTCGGGCGGTGCGCTTTACAGCTTTGGTGGTGTTCCGGGCGGGATTGCCCAGAACGATGGCAAGAGTTTCGGCTTGAATTACGTGAACGGATCGTTTTCCGCAGGCGCGGCCTACACCTATCAGCGCTACGCTCAACTGGACAGCGGCATGTCCGGTATTCGAAACTTTGGTGGAGGAGCGGAATACAAGTTCGGTCTTGTCGCATTCAACGTGCTGTACACCAATACGAAAAATACAGCGAATAACGCGACTATCAACGCCTATCAGATCGGCACGCGTTATCAGCTTACACCAGCGCTTTCTGCAGGCGGTGCTTATCAACTGATGAAAGGCAATGCTGTGCTCCATGGCAACAAGGCCAACGAGTTTTCAGTTGGTGTTCGCTATGCCTTGTCCAAGCGCACAGTACTGTACACAGAAGCGGTTTATCAGAAGGTGAGCGGGGACAATAATCCACAGGCGTGGATCATGGCCGTGTCGAGCGCGTCGAGCAATGATAAACAGCTCCTGACGCGCGTCGGTGTTCTGCACCGATTCTGACAGGACTTGCTGGTGTCCTATAGCACCAGCGGTCAATCGAAGTGCTTCAGCGCGGTACGACCATATTGGTTGTTTCCTTCAACGAGTCTCATCATCATACGGACGAATTCGACACGCTCCTTTGCTTCTAGTGGTGCGAGAAACTGTACCTGCGCCTCACGCATGGCATCGTACATCTCGTTCATCACCCGTCTTCCCTTGGCGCTGATATTGGCTATTTTCTGACGCCCGTCGGCAGGACTTGGCTCTCGTTTGACGAGTCCTCGCTCTTCCAGACGTCTTAAAACGTCGGCCATCGTCGTACGGTCTACGCCAACTTCAGCGCACAGAGACGTCTGATCAAGGCCAGGACGCTCGCTAAGAGTGGTCAGCAGCCCATATTGCACGGGGGTAATAGCGAAGTCCTTGCAGCTTTCGAAGAAAAGTGCCACATGGATCTGATTCAAACGCCGGATCAAAAACCCAGGACGCTGCCACAGGTGGCCCGTCTCGATCGCCGGATCTGAGACGGTAGCCCTTTTCTCTGAAACTGTTCCCATGTTCATCCCTGTTAAGAAAGTGCTCGTTCGGAAGATAAGTGTAACTGTGTTCACCGGCCGGTCGTTCAACCTTTGCTGCGGGGATGTCACGAGCCAGGGAAGCGCGCAAGAAATTTCGGGCAAATTGTGCGATGTCTCACATAAGGGGAATTACCATTGCACCTTCTTTTTTTTCGAGATACAAACGATCTGTCAGTGCGCTGACGATTTTATCGTAGATCTGTATGTTCGTCGTTAGCAGCTGATATCCCCTTGATTTTTAAGAGATAACTTAAGAAACATCCCAGCAAGGTTTGGGGCACTTTGATCATCAGTATACTGAGGAAATGACAGCGTGATCAGTGTACTGACCAATGATTTGCCGACCACCACAGAGCAACTTTCTCGCGTTTGGAGCAAAAAATGAGCACTACCCCCGCCCGATCGAACTTGACAGCCCTAGATGGGCGGTCCATGTCCTGGAATGACATAAAGACTCTAGGCCTAGCTTCCCTAGGCGGTGCGCTCGAATACTACGACTTCATCGTCGCCGTGTTCTTCACCAAGCTCCTTGCCACTGTGTTTTTCCCGCCGCATACCCCTGCGTGGCTTGCACAACTTGAAGTCTTCTGCATTTTTGCTGCTGGCTATCTTGTTCGTCCGATTGGTGGAATCTTCTTTGCACACTTTGGTGACCGCATTGGCCGCAAGAAGATGTTTGCTCTCAGTCTCTTCTTGATGGCATTCCCAACATTGCTCATTGGTCTGTTGCCGAGCTATGCGATGCTTGGCATGGCCGCGCCGTTGCTGTTTTTGCTGTGTCGTGTCCTGCAGGGTCTTTCCGTCGGCGGGGAAGTGCCTGGAGCCTGGATTTTTTGCTCGGAGCACGTGCGGCGCGACCGCGTGGGTCTCGCGTGTGGCCTGCTGATGTCGGGCTTGTGCACTGGCATCCTGCTCGGCGCACTCAGTGCCAAATTTCTGATAGGCAATCTGGATGCTGAAAGTCTGCGCAATTGGGGATGGCGGGTACCATTCATTGCGGGCGGTGTGTTTGGGCTGATCTCGGTTTATCTGCGCCGCTATCTGCAAGAAACACCGGTGTTCGAAGCGTTGCGTGCGAAGCGGGCTGCGGACTCGCGCCTGCCGTTGTCTGTTGTTCTGAAGGAACATCGCGGAGCGATCGTCGTTTCTTTGCTCGTCACTTGGGTATTCTCCGGGATCTTCGTTCTCTATTTCCTGTACACGCCGACCTTTCTACAGGCGCAGTTTCACTTCGAACCGAAAGCCGTCTTCACGAACAATTCTTGGTCGATTTTTGGGCTCATCCTGGGCAGTACGGCCGCTGGCTGGGCCGCAGACCGTATCGGCGGCGGCAAGGCATACGCCATCGGGTGCGTTGCGATGCTTGCAATCACTGGTGCCTTCTACTTCGCACTTGTCTCTGGGAGCACAGCAGTTTGGCCGCTCTACATCGCGGGGGGGTTCTTGATCGGCACCATCACGCTCGGACCGTACATTATCGTTAAAACTTTTCCGCCTGAAGTCCGCTTCACCGGATTCGCATTGTCTTACAACACCGCATATGCGATTGCTGGAGGAACCGCTCCCGCCGTTGCTTCCTACCTTGTCGGCCGAGAAGGCATCGTGATGGCACCTGCTTGGTACATCGCCGGCCTTTGTGTGCTCGGTGTCGTAATTGGACTTTTCTGGCGCGCTCCCGTGCATTCGGACGTCGATTTGGAACAAACGGTTTAAGGGAGACAGCAACGGCTTTCTCAGGGCGACCGCCTTGCTGTCGCCCAACTTCTTCAAAGGGCCCAGCTCTTGAAAAGCAGAGACTATGGACAGCGTAGACCTTGAAGTTCTGAAGAACAGCGCCCGGTGGATCGATTCAGGCAGCCGCGCGTTGCTCATCACTGTCGTCAAGACGTGGGGTTCGTCACCGCGGCCGGAAGGCGCAATGCTGGCAATTCGGGAAGACGGAGCAGTAGTCGGATCTGTTTCTGGGGGTTGCATTGAAGATGATCTGATCGATCGCGTGCGCCGACATGGGATCGAGCAAACCCTTCCCGCAGTTGTTAAATACGGCATAACGGCCGACGAAGCGCACCGGTTCGGTTTGCCGTGCGGAGGCACCATTGAACTCGTTCTAGAGCCAATTTCGAACACTAGCCGTATCGGAGACTTGTGTGCCGCGGTCGAGGGCGGAAATCTTGTTTCTCGCCAGTTAAACATGAGAACTGGGGAAGTGACGTTGAAGCCTGCGGTCGCTACCGATGGCATATTCCTGAACGAGCACAAGCTCACGACCGTTCACGGTCCGCGTTTTCGCATGTTAGTCATCGGCGCGGGGCAGCTGTCTAGGTACTTGTGCAGTATTGCAGTCGGACTTGACTATCAGGTCACTCTTTGCGATCCGCGCGATGACTACACCGACGAATGGGACGTGCCGGGCACAACGCTCGTTCGGACGATGCCTGACGACACGGTTATCGAGATGAATCTTGACGCGCGATGCGCTGTCATCGCGCTGACGCACGACCCAAAGTTGGATGACCTCGCACTGATGGAAGCTTTGAGAACGCCGGCATTTTACGTAGGTGCGCTCGGCTCGCGAAACAACAATGCCGCTCGCAGAGAGAGACTTAAGGAGTTTGACCTAACTCCAGCACAGATTGAGCGCCTCCACGGACCCGCAGGCATCTACATCGGCAGCAGATCGCCACCCGAGATCGCTATTTCAATACTTGCAGAGATCACCGCCATCAAAAATGGAGTTCGCCTTCCCGAAGTCGTTGGAATCGCAGGGGCAAAGAAGATGCTGGCGGCCATTCCTGACGCGCGTTCCTCCTGCGTTATCGGAGCTCGATGAAGGCTGCACAGAGGACTGCTCTCCGTCTAATTGGTGCTTGAAAATTCCGCAAACGGCTTTCAATGGGTACGTACCGACACCAGTCAGTCTTGCTGGCTTTCTGCTTGGCCGGCGCAAACCTATTTATAGCGAACAAGCTTTCGTTCGAAGATGAGAACAATGAAAACATTAACACTCAGGCAGAGATTGTGGATGCCGCTAATCCTGTCTTGGATGGGTTTATGTGCTCTCACCGTGTGGCACGCGTTCCAGACTCGCGATCTCCAACTGAACGAACGCAAACATGAACTGCGGGATGTTGTTGAAGCATCGTATTCGATTATTGCTGGCCTGAACAGGCGTGTACAGTCGGGAGCGATGACGGAAGAGGCAGCAAAGCAGCAAGCGCTTGCTCGGCTAGGCGACTTGCGAACTGCTGACAACGGCTATCTGACGATCATTAGTGCTTCTTCGGTAATGGTGATGCACCCCCTTAGTCCTAAGCTTAATGGCACCGACCAGACCGGCAACAAGGATGCGAAGGGACACCAACGGAAATTTCAGGAGTTCTTTCAGCGAAGCGTGAGTCATGACATTAGTCGCTTGACGTGTAAGTGTTCATTTCAGCAGCATCATGCCCGTCGCCCCTCGTCATGAATCGGCTTAAATGCTTCGACGGGGCAAGCCGGTCTTCTGGCGGAGATTCTTTTGCCATATCCTGGCCTCCACCGAGAGCGGTCGAGAGCGAGGCAAAGGCGGCCAGTCGCTGACTACGGACGCGGGCTTGTACATCAAGTGCACGCAAAAGCTGACCTTGGGCGATTAGCACATTGAGGTAATCCGTTAGGCCCCGTTGGTATCCGTGCTGCGCGAGGTCATAGCTTCTCGTCGCGTCGGCAACCGACCGGGCAGCTGTTTGCACCTGAGAATCCAAGGAACGAAGGCGAACGACTTGATCTGCGATGTCTTTGAATGCAGCGACGAGTGTCGCGTTGTAGTGGGCGACGGCTTCGTCGTACTGCGCAGACGCTGCTCCAAGCTGTGCGCGAAGTCGGCCTCCCTCGAAGATTGGCAAAGTTATCGCTGGCCCGGCGTTCCATCCGCGGTCGGGTCCCGAAAGGAAGGTCAGGATTGCACCGCCTGCAGCCATTTGACTTACGGACGCCAGGAGGTTGATATTTGGGTAGAACTGTGCCTTCGACACGTCGATGGCGCGGGCATTTGCCGCAATTGTCCAACGTGCCGCCACTACATCGGGTCGTCGACCAATCAGCTCTGCAGGAATGACCGATGGTAGTGTCCACTGGGAAGCAAGTGACAGCGCCGGTCGTCTCAATAGGCTTGCAGCACCGGGGCCTTGACCCGCGAGTGCGGAAAGCTCGTCACGGCTTAAATCTATAGCTTCCTGGTAGAGCTCTTTTTGCCGCTCAGCCTCAGGAAGAGGCGCTTGCGCTTGGCTTACTTCTAATTGTGTCCCAATCCCTCCCGCGAGACGCCGCTGGGCAAGTTGAGCAATTTGTTGTTGCTGTCCAAGCGTCTGCTTTGCGACATCCAACAACGCATAATTTTTGGCGAGATCGATATAGACCCTGACAATGTTTGCTTCGAGGTCTAGCTCCGCTGCGCGTGTATCCGCGGCGGCGGCATGAGCTCGGTCGAGCGCCTTAAGGGAGCTATTCATCTCGCTGCCCCATAAGTCCAAGTTGTAAGATAAGGTTACGCTGGTAGTGTTGTCCCACGTCGTGTTGCCGCCGAGGTCTCCAGGCCCGTAGTAACCATTCTTAGGCCAATTATGTCGGTTGACGGCCGCGGAACCGTCGATATGCGGCTTCTCATCGGACGCAGCTTGGCCCGCGAGAGCCCGTGCCTCGCGAAGCCGCGCTTGGACCAGAGCCAGTGAGGGACTATTTGCTTTCGCGCGCTCAATCCATTGATTGAGCTGTGGGTCACCGTACACTGAGTACCAATCGGTCGCCGGCCAGCGGGCGTCGATCTTTGCCGATTGGATGGCCTTGCCTAAATCGAACTGTGATGGTGACTTGATCTCATCTGTTTGCGCGGTGCGTTGCATACTCGCGCAGCCAGGCACGGCTGCCAGGCTAGCAGCGGCGGGAATGGTCAATAATCGGCAGAAGACGTACCTCAGCTGCACAGCGACTCCTCAACAATAAAGCAATATCGTCAGTATGCTGATAGTATAGAAATTGGGAAACTGTTTTCAATGAGATGCATCATTGCATGAGAGTTAACAATCTGCAGTACACCCTATGTGACAATAACGTACAGCGTTTGAAAAAATTGGGGCCGAGATGCTGAACACCTTTCAGAACATGCGGGTGTTTGTAAGAGTCGTAGAAGCCGGTGGATTCACTGCCGCTGCTAACCAGCTCAACGTAACCACCGCCTACGCTTCACGTGCGATTTCCGATCTCGAAGCTCACCTGCGCGCAAGATTGCTGAATCGCACAACGCGCAGCATCGCGCTGACAGAGGCAGGTGAGCGGTATTTGCGCCGTTGCACGGATATCCTCGCTTATGTCGAACAGGCCGAAGCTGAGGCGGGACAAGCGGTGGCAACGCCTTCCGGGAACCTGAGAGTCCATTCTATGACCAGCTTCGGACAGCATTACGCCGTGCCTATGATATCTCGGTATCGAGAGCGCTATCCGTCTGTACGTGTTGAGTTAACGCTAACGCAGCGGATGCCGAACCTTATCGAGGAGGGCTATGATGCCGCGATCGTGTTGGCATCCGACTTACGCGACTCGGACCTTGTTTCTCAACGGCTCGGAAGCGTCTTTAGTATCGCGTGCGCCTCTCCGAAATATATTGCGGGGCATGGGGCGCCAAGCAAGCTGACTGATCTGAGTGAACACACGTGTTTGCAATTAATCACACCGGGGTTCCCCTCAGATAAGTGGGTCTTGGATGGCCCGAGGGGGGAGGAAACAATAACGCTTGGGCCTGCGACTTTTGTTGTTAACGTAGCGGAGGCGATGTCTGTTGCGGTGCAAGAGGCGATGGGCATTGGGTTTTTGCCGACATCGTCAGCGCTGCCGGCTTTGCGCGCTGGCACCCTGAAGAGGATATTACCCGGGTACACGATGCTAAGCTTAGGCGTCTTTGCGATGTATCCGTCTAGACAATACCTGGACGCGAAAATACGCACATGGATTGAATTTCTGAAGGATGAACTCACGCCGATTCTTGAAGCGGATGCGGACGCGGTGAGAGAAGTCATCGCCGACTAATGCGATAAAAAAGAGAGCGATCAGCCTCGCATTAAAACGAGTTAGAGCTATGCAATGGCCAAGCAGGTTTGTTTGTAATGAGTCCCGCCTGCCCGAGATCTAAGTCGGGCGGATAGCGAATGAAGCTCAATGCATCGAACTTATTTGCTAGCGAGCGGCAACGCGTCCCCAACGTTGAATGATTAAGCGGTCCAGCACAAGCACGCAGGCTATAATTGTCCCTATCAACGGAAAATATAATGCTAATGCGCCCCAAGTCCGATCTTCCGGGTTGTCCTTGCCGAAGCGTAGGTCGGTGCGACGCCAAAATTTGCATGAGTTGCTAGCGCCTTGAAGTCGGTGCCGTGCGAACCGTGACCAAGGTAGTCAGTCACTATAAGCCAAGATTTCAACAGCAAGCCAGATCTCTAGGACTCCGAAAATACGTTTCCGAAGGGATCGACCCTTTAGTCCGAGCTTTGAAAGGGTTGACTTTGCCGACGATGGCTCTCTTGCCGGCCACTGAGCTGATATCTGAGGCAATAATCAAGAGCGTCCAGCATCCAGCAAGCCCGATAGTTGGTTCGTACGGTCCGCCAGAATGCAAACTTCGATGAATGGCGCGATTAACTTGCATGAAACGGTTTGCTTCGACTAGCCGTCCAAGTACGCGTCCGCTGTAAGGGTTATCGAAGATCTCTGGTCGACAGCTATTTGGATAGCGGTAGAAATTCAGAGTTGCGATCTGCATCAACGAGGATATCCGCGGTCACAGGACGTCCACCCGGAGGAACGGTCGCCTCGGCTTCTCCAAAAAGTGTCGGTAACAAGCTTCAACGTGGCACGAGGACGTGTGAGCATCCTGAGCATCTCATGCGAGCAAGCGTGTCGAACGGGTTTCAGTCGCAAACGCTCCATTCCTCAATGCTGGTATGCGCCAGCGCCTATCGCTGAATTCTCCGCAACGATCCTCGCATCGCCAGCCTTAGTACACGACGACAATGCCCTACAGGAATTCGTCGCGGAATCTAGTGCGCATCAAGTCTCACCTGCCAACGCTTCTAACGGGTGCTGATCGATATGCGGAAACCAAAGTGTCCAATTGAATCGTACCAGTTAACAGTGCCTTGCTGCGTCGTCAGTTAAATATTCAGATGAGTATCAGTACACTGAATACATTGCTGCTGGACATGGTGTTCAGGGCAAACAACACAACGAGGTACATCATGAATTGTCAAGTTTTGAAGAATGTGTGCAGCATCGCTGTGACTTGTTCCCTTGTCTCAATTGCCGGAGCTTTCTCGGCGGAGGCATCTGCTCAGTCCAATCAACCTGTAACACGCGCGCAAGTCAAAGCCGAACTTGTGCAACTCGAAAACGCTGGGTATCACCCCAATGAGAAAGACAACTATTATCCGAGTAAACTTCAGGCGGCAGAGGCAAAAATAGCTCAACAGGGCGCAGATCGGTCGGGCTACGGCTCAAACCCAACTTATGCAACGCAGTCAGGAAGTGTGGAAGCGCCTGCTGCCGCGTATCCAGGCGCGAAGCCTTTGTACTTTGGGCATTGATCTCTATCCGCCGAGCAGCGAGTGGTCCTCGCTGATCATAGGTTTGTTTAGGTACAGGAATATCCCTGGCGCAGGCTGCACTGCCGCTTGTTAAGCCTGGTCGCAGAGTCGCGTTAAGAGCCTTTAGGGCGACTCAGTATCTGTATGGCTGGTACGGGGCATGTCTGCTATCCGTGTGCGAGAAGGATCAGATCCACCAGGGGAATCTCTCCGCGTCCGGTCGTACCCCGCGTGCGCGGCATGCATGTGCTGTGGCCGTGGCGCAGGCAGGCGATGAGCTGACGGCGCAGTTCGCCGCGCGGCTGGGCGTAGATGGCTTATAGAAAGTTTCGTGGACACGTGTTGGGTCGGGTTGGTCCAATACAAGCGCTTGAGGGTGCGGGAAATCTGCTGAGGTGACCATTTCCACTCGAGCAGGCTTAAGAACAATGCGCCAGCTCACACTCTGCGTGCAGAGCTTTGTGGGACGGCGACCCGCACTCCGACGCGCGGCGCTGAGCGCTTCTGCAGGTACGGATGCATAGCCACCAGGAGAACCGCTTCGCCTCAGTTCACGACTTACGGTGGCGGGCAAGCGGCCGAGTATCCGGGCCATGGCCCAGATACTCAAACTCCGCAAATGCAGGCTCGCATGGTCAGGAGCTCATCGCGTTGAAGCTCTAGATACTGAGTTCTTTCTTGCATCGCAACACCTTATACGAAACAGGTGTTGCACTTCAGATTTGAGGCCGCCGTGTGAAAGGTGGTGACATCAATGGCATCGGCGAGCGTTGGACCCGCAGCTTCATGAACTACCGTTAGACTTTGAAAGGCTTGCTCAATCTGCGCTTTGCGGTCTTCTACAAAATTCATATTGACGTCCGGCCCGATTTGTCCGGAGACGTAGACGGTGTTCCGACTTTCACGGTTGGGGCGTCGTGCGTCTTCTCGTACACCACTTCCATCCTCCTAGGAAAAATTGCAATGCGCTCGCTCACTTGAGTGCTTCATAATTGATATCTCTAAGCGCTTCTATCCGTTATCGCCGCCAGAGACGGGAAGCACGGTGCCTGTTATATATCCCGCCTCGTCAGATGCAAGGAAGAGTATCGGCGCGATTTGCTCGTCGAGCGTACCGTAACGCTTGAGAAATGAGGCATCGGTGACCTGCTTCACCGCTTCACTCATCCACGCCTTTTCTTGCTCGGTATCCCCATCGGCATTCCGAGGCACGCGCCGCGGTGGCGCGTCCGTTCCGCCTGGGGCTGCGGCGACGACGCGGATGTTATGCTCGCCGTACTCCATCGCAAGTGACTGGGTTAAGGCGTTAATTCCCCCCTTGGCCGCTGAGTACGGTACTCGACGGATACCGCGAGTCGCATTAGAGGAAACGTTGACGATGGTTCCTCGACCTCGAGTGAGCATGTACGGGAGCACAGCGTGGCATGCATAAAGTGTAGGCATGAGGGAACGGCGAATTTCTGCGTCGATATGCGCGGGTTCGAACTCGGCGAAGGGCCGCATACGGATTGCACCGCCGACGCCGTTAACGAGTACGTCAATTCTTCCGAACCTCGTTACGGCGAAAGCGATCGCTGACGCTACGCCCTCATAGGTTTCAAGATCGGCAAGGAAGGCAGCGGCTTCGTCACCTTTCGCTTCAGCAGCAACCTCGGAGACGAAATCGGCCCGGTCGACAAAGAGAACTTTCGCTCCTTCCGCGGCCGCGCGAAGCGCCACTCCCCGTCCGATGCCCTGCGCGGCGCCTGTGACGACCATGACTTTGCCAGCGAACCGGTCGCTATTCATGCTGTCTCCGGTCCGGCGTTGGGGGTGAATTTCTCATAGTGAAAGCTGTTAGGCTTCACTCCAGTGTCGGCGAAATGCTTACGCACAGCATCGACCATCGGCGGTGGACCACAAAGGTACACGTCGACGTCGCCGCCGTTCAGCGACTCTCCGTTCATGTGCTGCGTGACCCAGCCTTTGCGAGGGTGGCTAGACTTTGGATCAGCCACTACCGTGTCGTAAGTGAAGTTCGGGAGCTTCGTGGTATAGGCTTCGACTGCGTCCACTTGCACTAGGTCGAGGTCTCGTGTCACGCCGTAGATGAGATGAATCTTTTGCTGCGCGTTCGTACGGCTCAGTACTTCCAGCATAGACAAGAAGGGCGCCAAACCTGTGCCGCCAGCAAGAAATAGCAATGGCCGCTCGACGGGCCGCAAATAGAAGCTGCCAAGCGGACCGGTCAATTGAGTCTTGTCGCCCGGCTGTGCGGATTCGAGCCATGCGCTCATTACGCCTCCTGGAATCTTTTTGATCAAGAAGCAGACGCGGCTTTCACCTGGCGCAGATGAGAACGAATAGGAACGATGCTGGCCGCTTCCTGGGACATCGATATTAACGTACTGCCCAGCCAGAAACGCCGGCGCGTCCGCTTCCACATTTAGTTCTAGCACAACGGCCGCATCATTATGTGGTTCGATCTTCTTAACGGTTACCACAAACGTGCTCTGTTCGGTCTTGCATATTGTCGACGATGCCGGCACTGCAATTACGCAGTCGCTTTGCGGTACCATCTGGCAGGTAAGGACCAGGCCCGCTTTCTGTTCATCCTCGCTCAACGCATCTTCGATGTAGTCGTCGCCCAGGTCGTAGGCGCCGCTCTCTACACGGCATTTGCAGGTGCCACATACGCCGTCGGAGCAGTCCATCGGCAGGTTGATCTTGGCACGAAATGCGGCATCGAGGACCTTCTCTCCCGCTTTGCATGCAACGAAGCGAGTCACACCGTCTTCAAAGTTCAGTGCGATATTAAAGCTAGACATGTTGCCTCCTGCGTCCACTCTTGTTCCCCGCCATTGAACTTCAGACGTGGTAGACGTCGAGTACTTGGCGGATATAGTCGTTTTTAAGTGCAATCTTCTTGCTGCAGATCAGCAGGCGGTCATCGACTTTGCGCAAGGTAACGTAAATGGTGCCGAAGAAGTAGTCGGTCATCTTGTACCGATGGCTCTGCGTATTAAAGTTGTAGCGCACATCGAGCTCATTTTCGCGTTCGACGACCACCTCAACATTTGTGACGTTGTGGCTAGTACGCGGTTCCGGCATCGATGCTCCGCTTCGCTCAGTCTTGATGCGAAACACGCGGTCTTCAAGGCCACCCCGGTCCGCGTAATACATCAGCGAGATCTGGCTGTGTGGGTCGTCCGTGAGCTTGTCATCATCGTCCCAAGCCGGCATCCAGAACTGAACGTCTTCGGCGTAGCACGCCAGCCACTCGTCCCACTGGCGGTCATCTAGGAGGCGTGCCTCGCGATAAAGTGCTGCACAGACTCTTTGGTAGTCGGCGCTCATACACTTGCCTCCGCCTGTTCCTTGCGCAGGGCATCGCGCATCACACCGCACCAATACTCGTGCTGGACCATAAAGAGCGCTTCATCTTCGCTGCGCTCTCCGGAGATAAGCGGTTGCAGCCCCATGCCTCTCGCGTTTGCGTCAGGTCCATGAATCCAAAGTGGCGCACCCCGCGACATATCATTCCACATAGATGTTGTTCTTGCGTAACCCGCCTGACAGGCGCGGAATTCTTCGAGGTCATCGCTTGTGCCCATGCCTGTGACATTGAAGAAGTCTTCATATTGGCGAATACGGATGGCACGGCTTTCCGCATCCTCACCTTTTGGCCCAAAGCAAAAGATACTGATCTCTGTTTTGTCAACGCTGATCGGACGGACTACGCGAATCTGGGTGCTGAACTGGTCCATGATGAACACGTTCGGATAGATACCCAGATTACGCGTCTGATTCACGATGTATTTTGCTTTAGCTTCACCTACGCGCGCCGCGATTGCTTCCCGCTGTAGATAGACGGGGCGCACCTCCGGATTCATCGTATTGGTCCAAAGCAGGATGTGCCCGTGCTCAAAACCGTAGACGCCCGCGACGGACTTGCTCCAACCGTTTGCGTCAACCGCCTTGGTTCCTTCAACCTTCCGACGACCCATCGTTGCGGCGTAGTTCCAGTGAACGGTGCTCACGTGATAGCCGTCGCAGCCGTTCTCCATCTGCAACTTCCAATTTCCATCGTAGATGTACGAGGAGTTGCCACGCAATACTTCCAGACCATCAGGAGCTTGCGAGACAATCTGGTCGATGATCACTTTAGTCTCGCCGAGAAAGTCCTCAAGCGGCTTGACGTCTTCGCTCAGGCTCCCGAAGAGGAAGCCGCGGTAGTTCTGGAAGCGCGCAACCTTCTTCAAATCGTGCGACCCGTCCTTGTTGAACTGAATCGGGTACTCAGTGGTCTTCGCGTCTTTCACCTTCAGAAGCTTCCCTGAATTGGAGAAGCTCCAACCATGGAACGGGCAGGTGAAGCTGGCTTTATTGCCATGTTTCCGGCGGCAGAGCATCGCTCCCTTGTGCGCACATGCGTTAACGACCGCATGCAGTTCGCCGGTCTTGTCGCGCGTAACGACAATAGGCTGACGACCAATCCAGGTGGTGTAATAATCGTTACTGTTGGGAATCTGGCTTTCGTGCGCGAGATAAACCCAGTTACTCTCGAAGATATGCTTCATCTCGAGCTCGTAAAGGTCAGCGTTTGTGAAGATGTCGCGTCGGCAGCGAAAGACGCCGTTTTCCCTGTCGTCCTGAACGGCGTTGCCTAACAAATCGTCTAACTGACGTACTTTATCAACATTAGCGGGCATGAGTTGTCTCCCTATGCGGACTTTGTAAGTCCATGGCATCGGTACAGTAGGTGGGGCAGAGGTCGCAGTGAGCCTACCGGCTGCTGCCGTTAGCAATTATTTCGCTGCGGAAACTCGGGGGCGATTGACAAGCTGGTTGTCACTACCATGAACAAGGGGAGTTAGCACAATGTTGAACTCGATCTCCTTGTAAGCGTCGCTCTTGAGGCCTAACTTGGTACCTCCCGTTCGCTCTGCCACAGGAGGAATTAGCTCGTCTCGAGTCGCATATGCGAAGTCGTCCCAGATGAGAGGGTCTCCTTCAATGTTAATTTGCGTCGTGAGTTTTCGCGTCTTATCGCTCGTCGCAAAAATGTGCACGTGCGCTGGGCGATTGCCGTGGCGGGCGATTAGATTGAGAAGTTGTTGAGTCGCACCTTGTGGTGGACAGCCATAGCCCACGGGCATGAGCGTGCGGAACTCGTATGCCCCGTCAGCGCTAGTCTTCACCGCCCCACGGAGATTGAAACTGTCCTGCGCGCCTGTCGGGTCAAAGTGGGAATAGAAGCCCTTGGAGTTAGCGTGCCAACATTCGACGATTGCATCAGCGACCGGTGTACCATCTGCTTCGGTCACCGTTCCCCGGAGCACAAGCGGCTCTGCGTCTTCGTCGGGGCTAACGTCGATTTTGGCGACACCGTTGCAGACCGGTGCGCCGGTCACATACAGCGGCCCTTCGATGGTTCTTGGTGTACCGCCCATGATATTGGCCTGGCGATCCTCCGCATCCATGCGAATATCGAGAAACTTCTCAAGACCGAGTCCTGCGGCAAGAAGCGCTGCTTCGCCATCGTGACCGAGCTTATTGAAATAATGAACGCCCGCCCAAATTTCATCAGGCGTTATATCGAGCTCATCAATCGCCTTGAATAGGTCGGTGAGTAACCGAGAAACGATCTGTTTGGCGCGGACATCGCCATCTTGGCTCTCAAGATTAGCGGCGGCTTTTATTAAATCCTGGACTTCTTTCGTGTCGAATACCTTGACGCTCATCGCTGCTCCTGAAACTCTATGGGGGGTAAGTCCTGGATTTTCATGTTTTGATTTGCCTTTCTGCCGCACCATGGCGTTTGTGCAGGATAGTCGACGGCTAAGAGCGACGTCCAACACCAAATTAGTATTGTTCTATATGCCGCGGGTATCGACTTCTAAGCGAGCGACTTCGTGTGAGCGACTGGACAAAAAAAGCCAATGTGCTTCAGGTCGCATCAATCTGGCGACAAGCGAAAGACCTTGCCGGGGGGCAACTCAGAGCCTGGCTCTGGAGGGAGCGTTGCGATCACTCAGCATCAGGCAACAGCGCCAGGCAGCTACAGGACTATACCGCGAGGGTATTCGACCAGACATCAATGGTGTTCGACGATACGCTTCTTCACGGGGATGCTCCCGATATCGCGTCTTTGCACACCGCTAGATATGAGTGCAACATCTCTGCTTTCGAGCTATTCCAGTAGACCTTCCCACGATTCGCGCGCGCATCAGCCGCGATGGACGATGCAGAAGCAGACCATGGTCACTATTTCGTGCGCGGTCAAACGACGGCCCTGATGGCATTGGCGAGGCCACGACTATTGGCGGCCTAACTTACGGCGAAGAGAGTCCAGAAGGCATTAGGCTGACTATCGACATCCGGAGGAACGGAAGCCATTTCGAATGTTGACTAGGCGGGAGCCGGCTGTCGTTGCCAGCGCCTAGCGTTGGCTTTCCGCTTCGAATACCGAGAACTAAAATCTGCCGATCACCGTATCCGAAGCCATTGCATCCATGCAGATGAGAGCGACGGGATACGCAATCATTTCGTTCCATTGAGATGCCGGTTCTTCGCTGCCACGTGGCGCATTCGTGAGCCGGTCGTCGCAGGTGCACCGTAGTCGAGCACGAACCGAGCTGTAAGTCCTCCCTTGTTGCCGGACGAACGATGATGGCATGTTGTGCCCCACGGACGACGCATCGAAAGCACCGCAGACATGGGATTCAACTCAGACCTTAGTCCGGTGGCCGACCGCTTGTGCCGAGGCCGTTTCGACATAAAAGCGGCGAGATAAAAGAATGGTGCACCGCGAAACGCTTCGCACTTGCAGACGAAATTCTTTCCGGATATAACATCAACGTCAGTGTGCTGACGATGGGACATCTGTGATCCTCCGCTCTTCTATTTACTATATGGAGTCCTTATGAATATTCTTCGCTTAGGTGGTCAGTATACTGATGAAAATGGATTCGTCCGAGCTGGTCATTGATCTTGCTGTGTTTATCCAAACCGACCTTCACGTACCTAGTACTTGCGTTCTTCGCGTTGCGAGTCAAAAAAATTAACGCCGTTGTTGTCTGAAGTCAGAGGGGATTAGCGTCGTAGGTCTTCATCCGAGAGGTTGCGTATGCCGCATTGGTGTGGGCAGGGCTGGTACCGCCTTAGTGTTTGAAGACAAGCGAAGTGAAGCGGTAGGCGAGCCGCTTTGGACTTCTCGAATTGCAATGCATCGAGTAAGAACGCGTTGGCCTTTGGTTCCGCCAACTTAACAAAACAGGAGTTTCTCAAATGTCTACAGTTGTATTGGTCCACGGATCGTGGCATTGGGGCGGATGTTTTCAAAAGGTCGCCAATATTCTTGCCGCCGCTGGACATAAAGTTCTTTGTCCGGATCTCGCAACACATGGCTACGACACGACTCCCGTGGGAACTGTACGAGACATTCAGCAATACACGCGTCCTCTGAGAGAAGCAGTCGATGCCTGCGGCGAGCCTGTTGTCCTTGTCGGCCATAGTCTAGGTGGAGTCAGTTGTTCGTATATTGCAGAAGAATTGCCGGAGAAAGTGGAGAAGATTATTTACCTTGCTGGTTTCATGTGTGCTGAAGGGAAGTCCGCAAATGATTACATCTTTTCGGATGCTTACAGTAACGATCCTGCAGCAGCCGAACTGTACAAATTACTGTCGGCCGACCCTGCCGGTACGCGGCTCGCACTCGATAATCCAGCTCTCTTGAAAGCTGCCTTCTACGCTGATTGCTCGGATCACGATATCGCGGTTGCTCGAAGCAACGTGGTAGCCATTACGCCTGCGGCCCCTAGTGCATGGGCTATGCGAACGACGCCCGGGCGATCTCGCGAAATTCCGAGGTTTTTCATTGAGTGCGCGAAGGATAAAGCGATCCCGCTCGCTGTACAGCGCCTCATGCAAGAAGAGGCCAAGCGGGCGAATGCAACTCTCTCTGTGCTTACGCTTGACAGCAGTCATTCTCCGTTCTTTTCTTCGCCCACCGAGGTTTCAGGAATGATCGCGAAAATCGTCGCGTAGGAAAGCAGTTGCTAGAAGGCGCGTTTGACCTCTGACGGTAGCGTCCAACTACTGTCCGTCACCTTTCGACTCTGCATGGGAGCTGTACTATATGAACCTCAGTTCGCGGTTGTTTCCATTTCTCGCGGTATTCGTGTGTACTGTGGCTCACGCACAGTCGTCTGTTACTTTATACGGTGATCTTGATGTCGGCGTTCAATATTTAACGCACGCCGGTTCAAACGGCGGGAGCGCGCTCGGATTGCAGTCCGGTAACGAGCAGCCGAGCAGATATGGCTTCATTGGGGCAGAGGACCTCGGCAACGGCTATTCAGCGATCTTCCGACTGGAAGGGGGGATCAATCTAACTAACGGGCAGTACGTCGTCGCGAATACTCCGTTCAACAGATACGCGTACGTCGGAATTGCAAACCAAACATTTGGAACGGTCACCCTTGGACGTCAGTTAAGTCTATTGTTTGAACAATCCATCGCGTACGATCCGACGGGGCTGGCACAATATTCCGCTATGTCTACCAATTTCATTCCAGTATCTAGTTTCGCTCAAAACAATGCAATTAAGTGGACCACACCGACTATCGCAGGAGTCTCCGGAGCGGTGATGTACAGCTTCGGTCAACAGATCGCCGGGAATAGCCGCGCCGGTCGGTTTGTCAGTGGTGTACTGAGTTACGATCGGAACTCGTTTGGGGCCCATGTAATTTACGAAGAGAGTCATGGTCCGCTCACGACCGGCAGCGATCTTTCTTCTGAGGTCGACCGTCGAGTCAATGCCGCGCTGCGCTATTCGATAGGCGCGGCGACGCTCTACGCTGGTTACACGAATGTTAGTGGCGGACTTCACTACTCGCCGCCTGGTTACACCTATTACGGCGGTGCACGCTATATGGCCTCTCCTGCACTGGCTCTTGTCGGGGAGGTGGCTCATTACCGAACGACCAACGACCAAGGACAGCCCACTTGGTTCATCGCAGGCGCCACTTACTCTTTGTCGAAACGTACGAGCATCTATGCCTACGGCGGCATACTGAATAACCACGGCGGATCCTCGTTCACGCTGAACACGTACGACTTCTCCTCGCCAGGCGGCTTCAATCAAACAGGGGTGCAGATCGGTCTGAACCAACTGTTTTAGCGCTACCGTTCCGACATGCACGTTGGGCGCGGCGCGTCGGGCAGACCGACAGATGTTCAGACTCCCATCCCGGGACTGCCGGCAAAGGAGATAACCGACATATAGGACGTTATGCCAATTCGGTGAGGGGCCGTCAGAGGCGGCTCCGTGAGGTTAAGACCCGTCTAGAGTACACGGGTCTTAACTTGGTGGGCTAGACCAATGTGAGGGTCACCTCGATGTTTCCCCGTGTCGCATTCGAATAAGGGCAAACTTCATGGGCTTTTGCGATCAGTTCATTTGCCTTTTCCGTTTCCATGCCGGGCAATGAGATCTTCAACTCAACCTCAATCCCGAACCCAGTCGGAATGGCACCGATACCCACGCTACCGTCTACCGCGGTATCCGCAGGTAGTGCAATCTGTTCGCGGGCGCTGACAAACTTCATGGCCCCTAGGAAACATCCGCTGTAGCCGGCGGCAAACAGCTGTTCAGGATTGGTTCCTGCCCCGCCTGCGCCGCCGAGTTCGCGAGGTGTCGTCAACTTCACATCGAGGCTGGTGTCAGAAGTGGTAGCGCGTCCATCGCGGCCGCCGGTGGCATGGGCGTAAGCTCGGTAAAGTACTCTATCAATTTTCATTCTTTTTTCCTGATCGAAGATGTAAAAACCTATGGTCGCAAACTTCCCGCGCGCAACCCTGGTCGCTGGAGCGAGCTAGTTCGCGAGATCTGCGTTATCGCTGCGACCGATGCCTCGAGTGCTCTCAGGGGGCCGAATAGAGGGACTTGGACGCCACGCGTACTCCGGCAGCGGTCGATCCTTCGCTGACCCCGCCTACATCGTTGGATCGATTGTTTTTGGTTGCAATCCGGCTCAATGCTGCCTGAAGAGCAACGGGGTATTGAGCTTGATTCCCGTCGCCTACATGGTAGCCTGCCTTCTCAAGTTCCACCAATTCGGAACGCACTTCCCAGCGGGTAAGAGGAACGTTGTCCTGTGCGAAGGCCGATGCCGAAACAACTAACGCAGCGACAAGGGCTGAGACCTTTAACGTTGCTTTCATGATTTGACCTTAAAAAGATAAAATCGATTATAGGATAAGGATAACTAATAGAAAGATTCGGCTGCTTAAGGCAATGACACAAATGAACCGTGCCGGGATGGTGCGTTAGCGTAAGGTAGCGCTTAATCAGATTCCTGCCGCTGCCAACGCGCGGCCGTCGGAACTGCCGCTTTATACTCGTGACCTTTGGTGTCAGCCTCGTGGCCGGCGATGAATTGAGCGGCTACGACAATGTATGCCGCAGCAACCGCCCTCAATGTGCCATACGACGAGAAGCCTTCAGGCGTTAGCCTTACCGGATTGGAACGCGTTACGTTCAATCATCTTGAGTAACTCGCGACCCGTCATTACCACTGCGGGATCTCGAGTCATCTGATAGCGAACGATCATACCTTCGATGCAGACCATCGTCTGGGCCGCAACTACCTCCGGTTCCGATAAACCGCCCCGGCGACCGACTGCCTCAATGAAGCGCTCTAATGAGGCTTTATGGGCAATCGCCTTCCCGATATGCCCGTCGTCCTCGGTAGAGCCTCCCTCCGCAACAACGTTTATGAACGAACATCCCCGATAGTCATCTTGAGAAAACCACTCGCCGAGAGCATCTGCGATCGCGCTTAAACTTGCTTCGGTCGCGTAAAACTTCTCGAACGACTCTACGAACCATGACATCCAGAAATCATGACGTCTGTCGAGATACGCAGAAATAAGTTCGTCCTTGGACGCAAAATTTCGATACAACGACATTTTCGCGACTCCTGATTCAGCGACAATCTTATCGATCCCCGTTGCCCTGAATCCGTCGTTGTAAAAAAGTCTTGCTGCTGTGTCCAGAATACGATTCCGCGCAGTGTCGCTGTGTTTAGCCATGACTTCCTCCTTTCACCATTCTATGAGACAGACCTGTCTCTGTCAATGTCGCCTGGCCAGCGATCAAAAGAAGAGGCGGCATCCAGCGATTCATAAGACCGGCTCACAGTCCAAGCTCTGACAGTTCGGGGTAGTCCAGCGGGCGCACGCGTCCTTCCCACTTTAGCTTCCGATCGTGCTCGGCGATTTGCACATCATTGATTGACGCCAAGCGTCTTTTCATGAGTCCGCTGTGATCAAACTCCCAGTTCTCGTTGCCGTATGACCTGTACCAGTTGTGCTCGCTATCACGCCACTCATACGCAAAGCGCACCGCAATGCGATTGCCTGTATATGCCCATAGTTCTTTCACGAGGCGGTAATCAAGTTCACGTTCCCATTTGCGCGTTAGAAGCGCAATTATTTCCTTTCGGCCGTGAAAGAATTCTGTACGATTTCGCCACTCACTGTTCGTGCTATACGCTAGCGCGATTGCACTTGGCTCACGGCTATTCCATGCGTTTTCTGCCAAACGTACTTTCTTTATCGCGCTTGCTTGGTCAAAAGGGGGAAGCGGATGGCGTAGTTCATTGGACATTTTGTTCAACGATTAAATATAGGAATAGGGGTCCCTTGAATGATTGAATCAAGGGACAGCTTTCAAGCTCAGTTCGAAAGGTGTTGGCGAATCGCTGAGCTGGCTTGGTCAAGTGCCGACTCAGTAGAGGGGACAGCGCGCAGGGCATTAATCAAGACGAAGTCGTGAATTGTTCCGTTGTAGCGTACTGCCGAAACAGAGACGCCAGCGTCTTTCAATTTCCGCGCGTACGCCTCTCCTTCGTCGCGCAGCGGATCATTTTCTGCAGTTATGACAAGCGCGGGCGGCAAGCCCTGAAGCTCGGAACGGGTTGCCCGCAAAGGCGACACGTAGGGATTGTCACGCGTTTTCGCGTCCGGCGCGTACAGGTCCCAACCATATTTCATAAAGTCTCGGGCCAAGAAACGTCCCTGACCATAGGCTCTATACGATTCGGTATCGACGCTTGCGTCGGTAGCGGGAATCAGCAGCACCTGATATGCAATCTTGGGGCCGCCCCGATCCTTGGCCATCATCGTGATGGCAGCCGCCATATCGCCACCCACCGAATTGCCGGCAACCGCGATACGGCTGCCGTCTGCGCCAAACTCATGAGCATTGGCGCTGACCCATTTGAGGGCGGCATACGACTCTTCCAACTGAGTCGGGAAACGCGCCTGCGGCAGCGGAGTGTATTCGACGAAGACGCCGACCTGACCAGAACCGACTACCAAGTCGCGCAGCAGCCGTTGATGATTTTCGAAGTTGCCAACAATCCAGACACCGCCATGGATGAAGAAAAGAATGCCTGGTTTCGGCGCCGCGTGGTCCGGCTTCATCACATAAATTTTCACAGAGCGTCCGTCTGCCATAATCGTGCGCTCGGTAATTGAGACGCCTGACATATCGACCGGCGTTTTATTTTGCAGGCCGGTGATGATGTCCTGTGGCTGAGGTTGCGGCAACGTCCAAATCGGTTTCGAGTCCTTGTTAAGCTCTGTGAGGAAAGTTCGGACCTGAGGGTCGAGTTTAGGATCTGATGAGACGTCTTGCGCAATGGCGGGTGTGAGGACAGTTGCTCCGATAACCGACAGCGCGAGTTTTGTTACGCGATTCATAGTTCACCCCTTTTTTGAACGGTTGTTTGCAGCACGGAGCAAACTCTAAATGAGACAGACCTGTCTGTCAACAACTGCGTGCACTTTTTGATGGAAGTCTCGTGTGCTTCATGGCCAGCGTCGCCCCCGCCACGACAGCAACAATCGATGGACGCCAAAGTCACAGGGAACGCTAGGCATCTGGTGTGCTTCGGAGCGCTCCCAGCGCCGATAGCTGTAGCCGCGTTAGGACATTGTTAGGGGGAAGCTTGGAGACGAGAGGACGCGCTAGAGGTATTCGCTCAGGTTGATTGATTCGGCACAGAGGAAGTTTGGGCTGCGCGTTATATTCATGACTCAACTTCCACTCGAGGCGAGTCATGAAATCAGCGGTATATTTTGGTCCCTTCGACATACGATGTGTTGAGGTGGAGCCTGCTCGTATTACCGCGCCACATGAGATCCTAGTTGAGGTGGAAGCTACGTCTATATGTGGTTCGGACTTGCACATTTATAGGGGTGCACTGGACGCGCTCATGGCGCGAGGCCATTCGACCACGGGCCATGAACTGATCGGAAGAGTTGTTGAAGTGGGCGGCGCAGTGACCCGATTCGTACCTGGCGATAGAGTGACGACGCCGTATTCAGTCTCGTGCGGTTTCTGCTACATGTGCGGTGTCGGTCAGACGGGGCACTGCGAGACTACACACGGGGCGATCATTGGATTTGGGACTGCGTTGGGTGACCATGGCGGCACGCAAGCCGAGTTGCTTGTCGTTCCGCATGCCGAGGCAAATGCGATGAAGGTCCCGGAAGATGTGTCTGCAGCAGCAGCGCTAACTTTGTCCTGTAATCTACCTGCCGCGATAGTGGGGGTAGAAACCGCGGACATCAAATTCAGCGAGACGGTGGCCATTGTGGGATGTGGGCCGACCGGTCTGATGGCGTTGGATTACGCTCTGCACCGCGGGCCAGGAAAGGTTGTGCTGCTGGACAGGGTAGCAAATCGTCTAGCAATCGCTGCGCAAAAGGGCGCTGGCGCGATCAACATATCTGAAGACGGATGGAAAGAGCGTGCAATAGCTGAGACAAACGGGCGGGGATTCGACAAGGTTATTGAAGTTGTGGGCAGCCCAGAAGCCCTTCTCACGGCTATCGATTTGGCAAGGCGGGGAGGCACAGTTTCATCGATTGGCGTCTTCTGCGATGTGGAAGCCACAGTTAATCCGATGTACATCACTTCGCGCAATATAGATCTTCTTACGAACGGAACCGCGAACGTTCAGCCTTTCATGGCAAGAGCGCTAAGCACCATCCGGGATGGCATTGTCAAACCAGACGAGTATTTTACGCACAAGTTCGCTCTTGCCGATGTCGATCAAGCGTACGCGACGTTTTACGAAAAGAGAGACAATGTCGTCAAAGTACTGATTCGCCCTTAGTTTGAATTTCGCAAAGCTTGGCTGCTCAGAATCGGAAGGGAATCACGAAATCAACTTCAGCTGGCTTCCGCGCGGAAAGGGGTGTGTTAATAGCGCTCCAATGCTCCAAACGGTAGCGCTTCGTTGCAAGGAGTCCGCTCATAGCAAATCCCTACCTAAATCTAACGCGCAAGGTTCGATCACCCTTGCTATCGTCTAATGAGCCTATATTGACAGCGGTAAACCTTCGTGATCCTTGGGCACTCACGGTGTCCATGCTTGAAAAAGGACATAAAAAACGAGCCTTTGAGGCTGAAGTTAGCGCGCTCCCGTCGAATGGAAACACAGAGCGAAAACATGCAGGCGCCCTAGTCATTACCGTGATCGAACGCCTCTCTAAGGATGCCGTCACGGTTTGCTGGCGCGATGCTACCAGTTGCTGCTACGGCGATCAGTCGTGGCGTGCCTCGCGCTCACGAACGACAGGAATATGTGCGATGAGCGGAAAGGCGATCGAGCGAGGCGATTTGGTGTTTCGGCCAAGTCGGCGTGTAGCAGCGTTGAACGCCGACGCGATGATCCTTGCCTCCGTTATGCAGAGCGCTACGTTGGAATGACGATCAGTTGCGTTAGTCAGGCGCGACTTCGGGCGATCCAACATCTCTGTCGTGTTCAGCGAATCCAGGTCCAGATTCCCCGCACTAAGCTATCCGCGGCAAGCAATTCAGTCCAATGTCTGTAGTGGTCGCGAAAGTAAGCAAAACTTATTTTACCCGTCGGAAACTTAAGATAACTTGAGCGACTACTCCGATCACAATGCCCCAAAAAGCTGATCCCAAGCCGAACACGTTCATGTTGGAAGCTGTAGCGATGAAGGTTAATAGGCCTGCTTCCCTGTGCGGGGCGTCCTCGACCATTACTGAGAGATTGGTGGCGATTGCGCTCAGCAAAGCAAGGCCAGCCAGTATCGCAACAAACTCAGTAGGAAGGACCGCAAAGAGCATCACTACGCTGCTGGCAAAGAGACCGCCTATCGCGTAGACCGTTCCGCTGGCAAGTCCCGCGATATATCGTTTCGCGGGATTCTGGTGAGCGTCGGGCCCGGTGCAGATGGCGGCAGTGATCGCTGCAAGGACAATCGTTATACCTCCAGTAAATGCGATTGCGATTGATGACAGCCCGGTTGTTACGAGCACCGGGCGCGTCGGCGTCGCATATCCGGATGACCGAAGAATTGAAAAGCCCGGCAGGAATTGTCCCGTCACACTAACTAAAACCAAAGGCAGCGCCAAGCTTACCGTAGCGTGCCATGTAAAGGCCGGGACCGTGAAGCTTGGTTCGGAAAGAGTGAGCGCAAAGGAATGAAAATTTGTTGGGCCAGTGAAATAAGCAAGCAGACAGCCTATCGGTAGCATAAGAACAAGACAGTACCGCGGGGCAGCACGCCGAAACAGCAGGTAAACGCAAAGTAGGGTGAGGGTTAGCAAGGGGCGGTGTGCGGTAGCTCTAAAAATGTTTGTCCCGAATTGAAACAAAATCCCGGCGAGCATCCCAGAGGCAATTCCAGCAGGTATGTTTTTTAGTATGCGGTCGAACACGCCGGTGACCCCTAGCAAAGTTACAGCGATGCCGGCAACGACGTACGCGCCTATGACCTCGTTGAGTGTTAAGCCGGGAATGACGGTAACGAGCAAGGCTGAGCCCGGCGCCGACCACGCAGTGATGATAGGTTGCCTTAGACGCCAGCTCAAGAACAAGCCAGATATTGCTGCGCCTATCGAGACGGACCAAACCCAAGAGCTGACAGCCTGACCTGGCAGTTTCGCAATATCGGCAGCGCGGAACAGGATAGCAAGAGGCCCCGCATATGCAACGACGACTGCGAGCGTGCCCGCGACAATTAACGACGTCAGTCCTTTAGTATCACGAGTAAGGTGGGTGTTGAACTCAGGTGTCATGTGTCCTGTCTTATGAAGTCGGCTTCGAGCCTAACGCGACTTTCTTCGTTCACCTATTATTTCCCTGGCGCGATTGCAAGCCCTAACAAGCATACTTACGAGTTTTTTCCGCGGTAGGGTGTTTGGCGCTCATTGAGACGTTGAGGGCAATAAGTATTGATCCGCCAGAAGGAAATGTCCAACCTTAAAAAACATTTGTCGACGACGATCCGAAACGTGTGTGCGAATGAATGCTCAAAACGTCGACAAGACCGCGAGAACGCACGGTAGTCGCGGCAACGATACTATTCTAGTATGGAGCTGATACTAAAACAGTCTTGGACGAAGGTCGTCACCGCCCGTTACCCTTCTGATGACTGATGAAGCGTCATGCTTGGAATCGATGAGTTGACATCTTTACTTAGGCCCAGACTTTTGAAGCCTAGAGTAAATCATTAGTCCACCTCCGCCTCTTACCGGTTAGCTATGACACAAGCGATCCTTTCAGTTGAGATGCGCTCAGATGATGGGGGCGCGACGGCACAGTATGACTACAGAACCGGTCGGCTAGTCGTTAAGCGGGGCGAGACTGTCATCGAAGATTTTCGTCCGCCCGACTCGTGGATGGCTCTTAGCGGAAATGAAGGAAGCGCGTGGGGGACGAAGCCTAGCGTTCAGGACCTTTCGCAGTTTCTAGAGTTGTTCATGACAAGAGATACGCGCTTTGCAGGTCGGCCGGAGCACGACTGAAGATATTAGAACGCGCAAGAACGGATGGCTTCGAAGCAAGCGCGTGATTTGGACATCTACCCTACTGTAAACGATAAGGATACAAATGCGATTTGAAGAGTGGGACTGTGGGCGGGCTACGCACGAGAACGTAAGTCTGTTCTATCGTAGGCACGGCAGCGGCCATCCACTGATTTTGATCCATGGTTGCCCGCAACACTCGCTTATGTGGCATGCGATAGCTCCCGCGCTGGCTAAAGATTTCGATGTAGTCGCTTACGACCAACGTGGCATGGGCATGTCGACGATCGTCTCTTCTGGTTTTGATGGGACCACCAAAGGTCGCGACCTGCTGGCACTCCTAGATAGCCTAGAAATCGAGCGCGCTCACATCGTGGGTTTCGATTTGGGTGCTCAGACTGCTGCTTCATTTGCACGAGACTTCCCGGAGCGCGTTGCACGCATTTCATTTATCGAATACGCACTCGCCGGTTTTGGTTACGAGCAGCACATGAACCCCCAGCCGGATTGGACATTGGCGTCAAACTGGCATTTGGCGTTTTTTATGGTTCCGGAGGTTGCAGAGTTCCTTATTCGGGGGCGTGAGCGGGAAATGCTCTCGTGGTGGTTCTACCACATTGCGTACTCAGGTGACAGTCAAATGAGTCATGACCACTTCGAGGCTTACGCTCGCTCTTTGTCGAAACCGGGAGCGCTGAGAGCCTGCATCGAGCACTACGCGACTGTATGGAAAGATAAGGCCGATAACAAGGTGATCAGGGAACATCCACTTCAAATGCCAACGCTCGCGATGGGCGGCGAGGCATCGCTCGGTCCTTGGCTCGAAGCATGTTGGACGGATGTCTCTGCCGATGTGAAGTTCAAGGTAATTCCCAAGGCAGGGCATTGGATCAGTGATGAGAACCCGTCGTTTACGGCGAGTGCGCTTAAAGAGTTTTTCTCGGCCTAATCTTCGCGGTCGGCATCCGCCTTGCTGGGGCAAGGCGGCTTCGACAACGCTTTGCGTCAACTCTCAGCTGGAGCTACCGTACAACAGGCCGCTGGCGATTTCGGATATGAGTCAGTGCCGGCGTTTATCACGACGTTCAGGAAGCCCTTGGGACGACCCCCTGCGCGCTACATCGCGGCGTTGAAGCCAGTTCCCGCTTGGTAAAGTGTGCATTAACCTGAAGCGGTTACGGTTCGGCAGTGGAGGGGATAGATCTTGGGCCCGGTAAGACCAAAAGAGCGGGAGCCCAGGCTGATGATCTTATGCAGTGCATGCATCCTGTTTAGCCCGCGGCGCATCAGTCGACGTCTCCATTCTCTCTGCCTACCTTCGCTGTCATTTGCGAATGGTTTGCTTGTGTCTATTCCGTTTCCATCAAGCGCTGAATCGAGATCTTGCGGGGCTCCGCCGGCGCCTGGCCATTAGGGGCCCCGTCGCTATCCACTTCCAAAGTGGATCGGACCTGCGCTAACCGGCCCCTCCCGCGGGAGCGTCGTGTAGTGTGCAATCGTCAGCCCGATCAAGCGCGTGACGCGCGTCACGCGTGCGAAACCATTTGTTTTTCTAATGGGTATTTAGATCGCAGCACGTGCTAACGACTCAGAGGCGAAATCTATAGATTCCGGGTTCGCTCTTGCACCGATTTTGTGCAGGGTAGGCGGCCGTTGGATCGGGGAGCGCGACTTCTTCAAACCGAAAATCTATATACTTTTCAACTTATCACTCGCGAATTACACGGGAGCGCGCTGGGGGGCACATGGAGACGAAGACACAAACGGAAAAAGCGGTCGCGGTGCTGAAACGGGCATTGCTGCAAGGTGAGCTGGCGCCAGGCGAACGCTTACATATAGAAGACTTGTCAGCTCAATATGAAATTGGGGTGACCCCCATACGGGAGGCGTTGTCAAGGCTAGCGTCGGTCGGTCTCGTTGTCGCCCATGGCCAACGCGGATTTCGCGCCGCAGTCGCGTCAGAGGTTGACTTTCGAGACATCGTTCGCACCCGTACTCACCTCGAGGTTCAGGCGCTCCGACTATCGATTCGCTCAGGAAGCGCAGCATGGGCTGACGCGGTCTCTATGGCTTTAGACGAAATCAGCAGTTGTTTGAGGCGCCTGCCGGAGAGCTTCGACGAAGGGGAAGAGACTTTCGATCGACTGCACAAAAACTTCCATATGGCCCTTATCTCTGCTTGTAGTTCGCCGCGCACCCAGCGGTATTGCGGGGAGCTGTATGACGAGGCATACCGCCATCGACGGATCTTCCATCGCCGCTCGAGAACGCGAGAAGTCTTTGCGGTAGAGCATGAAACGTTGGCGAAGCTTGCTCTGGCGCGGGACGAAGAGGCGGCCGCCGCCTATCTCACCCTGCATCTGAACGCGCCGCTCGTCATCTTCGACCGAAAAATAGATACGTGAGCGGGTAAACACCGACTCTGCGGTCCGTGACAGAAATCTATAGATTTTGTAGAGTGTGGCCATGGTGGTACTGGCCAGACGGTAGCCTTCGCATTGCTTCCAAGGTCAGGTTGAAGAATTTACAAACGCGCCCTGGAGACGGCTAGTGAAGCCTACTGAATTCGAATATGCGCGCCCTCGCGATCTTGCCGAAGCGTTGACCTTGCTTTCAAAGGAAGGGATATCTGCGAAGCTTCTAGCCGGCGGACAAAGTCTTGTACCGATGATGAATTTCAGAACCGTCAGCCCTGAAGTTCTTGTAGACATCAATGGGCTCGACGAGCTGCACTTCTGCAAAGTCGAAGATGGCAGGCTACGCATCGGAGCTCTAATGCGCCACGGCGAGCTGTTCGCCTCAGAAGTGGTGGCCGACGCCTGCCCGCTTATGCACGAAGCCTATCGCTATGTTGCACACCACGCGGTTCGAAACCGCGGCACATTGGCTGGCAATCTTTCGCACGCTGACCCCGCATCGGAGATGCCGGCGGTAATGCTCGCTTGCGATGCCACTTTTGTCCTTCAATCGCAGGCCGGCAGACGAGACGTACCGGCGAAAGACTTCTTCCTCGGACCCTTAGAGACGGCGTTGCGCGACGATGAGATCTTGATCGAAGTTGCAGTTCCGGTTACTCGGCAATTGGGCTGGGCATTTGATGAAACATCGATGCGTCATGGAGACTTTGCTATGGCCGGAGTCGCAGTGAAGCTTGGTGTCGCTTCTGACGGCAGCTGTCATTCGACCGCCATAGCTCTATGCGGCGTTTCAGGGAAAGCGACAAGGATTCCGGAGGCGGATGACTGCATCAATAATTCTCCGCTAACCGCAACAAGTATCGCGAGATGCCTTGATGTCGTGCGCCGCGACATTGATTTTACCGAGTCGCCCGGCGTGAGCGCTTCGTTTCGTGAACATGTCACCAGCGTCCTCGTTGAGCGCGCTCTTAATGCCGCATATGGCACAGCGAATAAGGCAGACTAAGGTGTCGACGATGAAAACTATTGAAGTAACTGTTAACGGGACACTGCAAGAAGTACACGTAGAACCGAGGCTCTTGCTGTCTGACTTCCTGCGCCACCAATTAGGGCTTACTGGCACACACGTTGGATGCGAACACGGCGTATGCGGCGCATGCACCGTATTGATCAATGGCAAAGCGACGCGCTCCTGCCTAACTTTCGCTATCCAAACCGACGGATCGATCGTGGAAACCGTTGAAAGTCTTGCAAACGGCACCGAGCTCCATCCGATCCAGCAAGCGCTTCAAAATCATCGCGGTCTCCAATGCGGCTTCTGTACGCCGGGCATTCTGATGACGATGCAAGAGTTCGTACGTAGCGGTATCAAGGCTGATCGCGAACAGTTGCGGGAATTACTCTCCGGAAACCTGTGCCGGTGCACTGGATACGAAACGATTCTCGACGCGCTTGAAGAATTGGTCAATCAGAATGAGCTGGGAGCGCAACATGGCTGAATCATCGAAGCTTGACCTGACACTTGAAAAGCCCAAACGAATCGGGGAAAGCGTCACACGCAGAGAAGATCCACGCCTCCTTACGGGCAACGCGTCCTTTGTCGATGATATTCATCTTCCCGGAATGGCGCACGTTGCTCTGCTCCCCAGTCCGTATCCGCACGCACGAATTTTATCCATTGACGTCTCTGCCGCCGAAACTCTTAAAGGCGTGCTGTTAGTAATGACCGGAGCTCAAGCCGCGGAACAAGCCGGGCCCCTCCCAACGTTTGCCTCGGCTCCCATCCTCCAGCATTGCCTTGCTGTGGGTAAAGTCCGACACGTGGGCGAACCGGTCGTCGCCGTCGTTGCGGAGAGCCGTTACATTGCCGAAGACGCGCTTTCTCTGATCCTTGTCGATTATGAAGAGCTTCCTGCTCAAGTCGACATGGTCGCAGCTGCGGAAGCGACCGGGGACGGCGTACTACATGAAAACGTCGGAACGAACGTCGCCGCGCACGAGCATTTCAGTTGGGGCCCGGTTCAAGAAGCGTTTGAGGGAGCCGAGCATGTGGTGACGCGTAAATTTCGATGGCCTCGCGTTGGTCCGCAGCCGATGGAGACCAACGGCGCTGTGGCCACCTACGACGCCCATGAAGCTCATTTTACGATCTGGTCGAATTTCTCCATGCCAAGCATGGTTTTGCCGCAGATCGCCGGCTGTCTGAAAGTTGCCCCACACCAGATTACCTTCCCAACGCTATACGCTGGAGGAAGCTTTGGCGGGAAAGGTACGCTCTTCAACGCTCCCGTATTGACTGCGATACTTGCAAGGGCTTGTGGTCGGCCGGTGAAATATGTTGAGGATCGCCTGGAATACATGACAAACGGTAATCAGCATGGTTCCGACCGTCTTTATGAGGCGTCACTCGCGGTCGACAGCGAAGGCCGCTTCACGGGGCTGCGCATCAACGTCCTCGACGACTATGGTGCTTACTTCGTCCTAAGCCTTGGGTCACATGGCAACGCGCTGTCGCAAGCCGTTGGGCCTTATCGAATCGGCGCGCTTGCGTACGAAGTCAAAGCCATCTTGACGAACAAGACCCAGCAATGCGCCTATCGCGGATTCGGTGGAGAGGTTGGGAACTTCATCCTTGAAAGACTTGTCGACGCAGCCGCCTCAGAGCTAGGTCGGGACCGAGTCGAACTTCGATTGCTCAATTTCATACAGAAAGAGCAGTTCCCTTACACACTGCCAAACGGGAATTTATACGACAGCGGGGATTACCCCGCGGTCCTGGCAAGGGCGCTGCAGCTTGCTGATTTGACTTCTGTGGACGCATTGCGCAACGAAGCCAAACTGCGCGGAAAGAGGATCGGTGTTGGGATTGCGACTGTAAACGAGCGCAGTGTCCTTAGTGCACACGAACTTTGGATGCTTGATCGCAAGCCAAACTTTCCATTGTCGAGTACCCCGGAAAGTGTACAGATTAGGGTTGACGTGGCTGGGACGGTAATCGTCACCATCTACGCTCCGCACTGGGGCAACAGCCCGGAGACGGTCGCGGCTCAACTCACCGCACACAATCTCGATGTGCCGATTGAACGTGTTGTTGTCAGATACGGCGATACCGACAGTGGGCTGCCCTCATTTGGTCCCGCCGGCAGTCGATACACGGTGATGATAGCGGGCGCCATCGCGGGTGCAAGTAGGGCATTGAAAGAAAAGATGCATAAGATTGCGGCGCACGTCCTATCGGTCGAGCAATCCCAACTACGCTTTGGAAACGGTGAAGTCGTTTGTGACAACGATCTGCGAAAGCGTATGACTTTCTCCGACATCGCAGTGTATGCCCACGCGTTTCGTCTAGCCTTACCCGCCGGCGACGATTTCAACTCGGGCCTGGTCGCAAGCTTCACATACGACCATCCTTACGCAACTCTTCCGACCGATGATCGGAGCAGCTTGGGCGTCTTCTACCCCATTGTCGGGCATGCCGCTCACATTGTCGTTGTCGAGGTAGACGAGGCGTTGCGTAAGACCAGCATCCTCAAGTACGTCGCCGTGCATGACGCCGGGACTATCGTCAACCCGAAGTTAGTCGACGGGCAAATACGAGGAGGAATCGCGCAAGGCATCGGAACGGCGCTGTACGAAAAGTATCGCTACGACGAAGATGGACAGCTCGTCACAGCCTCGCTCGCAGATTACATGATCCCGACTGCCACGGAGGTCCCCGATATGATTATTGATCATATCGAGACTCCGTCGCCTTTCACCGAGTTGGGCATCAAAGGTTGCGGTGAAGGTGGACGTCTAGCGTCCATGCCGGCGATCGCTTCAGCGATCGACGATGCATTCTCCGATAACCGGCTATATATCACAGAGCTTCCGGTGACGCCCTCAGCGCTTCATGAAGCGTTGGCAGCGTTGACGTGAATCTCGCCACAAAATTCGTAACACTTCTCGGTTTAATCAAAAAGGACTAAGCAATGAGTAACGATACTTTCCGCCGAATCATCACTGGCCACGACGCAACCGGTCAAGCAGTGATTATCGAGGATGCTCCGCCATCGCGGGTTCAGCAATTTGGAGGAGAGGGCGGCCCCACTTTTTATGAAGTGTGGCATACCACCGAAACTCCCGCGAAAATCACACGTGCATCACTTGAGCCAGATGAGGCCGGAATTGTGTTGGCACCTCCAAAGCAAGGCACTCGAATCCGGGTACTTGATTTCCCTGCGGCCGATTCCACGCGACGTGAACTGACACCCGAAGAAGCGCGAGAGCATTTTGCGACGATCGGCGCGGGAGATGCGTTGGCTTCCGAGTCCCAAGGTAAGAGACAAGTCAAGCATTCGTACATGCACCGGACAGAAACAGTTGATTACGGCATTGTCCTTGAAGGCGAGTTGATATTGATCATGGATGAAGGCGAGACCACCGTACGGGCTGGTGACATCGTAATTCAACGGGGTACCAACCACGGCTGGGAGAATCGCTCGTCGGCACGTTGCCGTATTGCGTTCATCCTGGTGGACGGCGTCTTTGACCCGGAACTCGCTTAACGGCGCGGACTAGCCATCTAACTAGATACAACTGTTAAAAACTAAAACGAGGAACGGAGCACCCGTGAAATTAGCCACTCAGCGCACGGACAACATTGATGGTCGCCTAATTGTTGTTTCCAAAGACATGCAGCGAGCAGTGAATGCCAGTCGCATTTCGACAACCATGCAAGATGCGATCGAGCGTTGGGACACCGTTCACGAGGACCTTGAACAGTTGTCTCAAAAGTTGAACGCTGGCGAGGAGCCGGAAGCGTTTGATTTCAACCCGCGCGAAATGGACGCACCGCTGCCGAGGGCATGGCAATGGTTGGACGGATCCGCTTTTCCATCTCATGCGAACCTTATGACGACCGCCTTCGGCATATCACCGCTTCAACAGGAGCGGCCTTTGATGTACCAAGGCATGTCACACCATTTTGCTGGCCCGTGCGATGAGATTGTTCTGCCTTCGTCGAACGATGGAATAGATTTCGAAGGCGAACTGGGAATCGTCACAAGTCAGGTGCCGATGGGCGTCGAACCAAACGATGCTGCCGGCCTTATTCGATTAGTCGTACTCATAAATGACTGGTCTCTAAGGGTTACCGGTGCCGAAGAAATGAAAACGGGGTTTGGCTGGCTGCAGGCCAAGCCAGCGTGCAGCATGGCAGCGCTTGCGCTTACCCCGGATGAGTTCGGGCCAGCTTGGGCTGATGGTCGCCTTGATCTGGTAATGAATGTGGAGCTAAACGGTCAGCCCTTCGGTGCTGTGCGGTCGACTGAAATGATGTTTGGGTTCCCAGAGCTTATAGCGCATGCTGCGGCGACCAGATATCTTTGCGCGGGGACGATCCTAGGTTCGGGAACGGTCTCGTCGAATAGTTACAAGGAGATGGGCTCATGCTGTATAGCGGAAAAGCGAGCCATCGAGATTATTGAGAACGGTGAACCCACAACGAAATTCATGGAATTCGGCGACGTCGTGCGGATTAATGCAACTGATTTGCAAGGGCGACAGTCGTTTTTCGGTGAAATTCACCAGCGTGTCACGCGTTTGAACCGTTGACGTAATTTTTCCGAGAGCTATCGGTTGAAGTCGTGTACAAAAACTTAGTATGACAAAATAATGGAGACAGGCATGCGGTTCAAGCTTTTCACTACTGCTAGTGCAGCGTTTTGGGCGAGCGCTCTTCTTGGACTTTCCGCTGCTTCGTCGGTAGGCGCTGCAGAGAATGGATCCACGCTGTGGCCTCTAGGTGTCCAGACCATCGCGCCGGCGCTCGTTCCTTTGCCAGGTGGCACGCAATACTATAACTACACACTGTTTTATCGGGCGCCTCAAACGGTGGACACCAACGGCCATAGTACCGTTCCTGGATTCCGGTTGGACGTGGTAGCGGAGGCGGCTCGAGTAGTTCATACGTGGCAAGGATCGCTTTATGGCATCACCTTCAGTTCTGGCGCGGTGCTGGCGGGGAACTACGTCAATGTGAATGCGGCGGGCGCGAATCAACATGTTTGGGGATTGAATTACGCTTACTTGACGCCTTTGTACGCATCTTGGAACGTTGGAAATGTCTTTTTTCTTTTTGGACCGAGCGTGTACGTCCCCCTTGGGCACTTCAGTGCGCAGAATCTTGCAAATTCGACCTATAACGTCTATGGGTATAACCAAGAATTTGCCGTAACCTGGTTGGCGAGTCCGCGCCTCGAAATTTCGGCCGCAGCTAATCTGACGTTTAATGGCGCGAATCCTGACACAGGTTACAAAGCTGGTGCGATTACAGACGTGGATTTCAACATCGATTATGCGCCATTTGAGAAGATGCCTAATCTGCAGTTTGGCGTTAACGGCTACTATGCCCAACAGATTCAAAATGACTCTCAAAACGGCGCTACCGTAGGCACTGGAAATCGGCTTCGAAAGTTGGCGATTGGGCCTCAGATCGTCTATTACTTTAATCGTACTACTGCGGTCGCGCTTAAATGGCAAAACGAGGTAGTCGCTAGGAACACCACGAAGGGCAACCGCATATGGGTGGAGTTCACCACCCCGCTGTAAAAATCATCAGCCGCTTCGGCGGCAGTTAGAGCATTTTTGACGAAATAAGGAGTATGAAAAGATGGACATGTCAGGGGAACAATTAATTAGCGCATCGCGAGACGCAGTATGGAAAGCGCTCAATGACCCCGCAGTGCTCCAAATGTGTGTGCCTGGATGTGACCAGATGGAACAGACGTCGGAGACAGAGCTTAACGCACGTGCGGCAATCAAGGTGGGTCCTATAAAGGCAAAGTTCGCAGGCAAGATTATGTTGACCGACATGAACCCACCGACGTCTTACGCGATCAATTTCGAAGGGCAAGGCGGCATTGCTGGGTTTGCTAAGGGCGGCGCTAGGGTAAGTTTGACAGAAGCCGAAGGGGGAACCCTTCTCAAGTACGAATCAACCGCGAAAATTGGAGGAAAGATCGCGCAACTTGGTGCACGGCTCATCGAATCTACAGCCAAGTCGATGGCTGATCAGTTCTTCGCTAAATTTAGCGAAATTATGAATGCTAATGCCATCGATGGTGCCTCTGCATCGGAAGACCCGAGCACTTAGTAGCCGGCAATTATTCCCGTCGACGCTGTCCTCCGAGATCAGCTTAACCTGATCGCTAAAGGTGAAAAATCGAAGACTGTGGCTGGATATCAGTCATGGGCAGCGTTGACTAGGATTAGTTGGGCAAGAAGATTGAGTGTGTCCAGGGAAATGACGAATGGCAGATACCATATTCAGATTTCTTTGTTGACTTAAAGAAGGATTTTGCGCAACGCAGGGCGTAAGATATACATCCGACGTTAATCACGAGTGAGGACTGCGCGGTTAGCGATTGATTCGGAAAAAAATGTGACACGTGCGCCGTTACAAATCGTTGTCGAATACCGCAAGCCAAGTATTGTTGGTCACTACGCAAAGACGGGCGTCGACAGGTATTTTCGCTGTACGAATTGTCTGCGTCAGCGCGAGACAAACCGCCACCACGTTTGACTGAAACGCTTCACTCTTTCGGGTAGCGGGCCACTGAGCGAATCGGCACAGAAATTGAGCGTTTCAAGCCACCACGGGTCGCTTGCGTGACGTAAGGTACGGCCTCTGATTACTCGAGTGAGCTAATCCCAAACTACGGGAAGCAACACAGTCAGAGTTCGAGCAATAAGTCTGTTTTACCGCGTAGTTGCCGCGCGCTGGGCGATGGGTTTGCACTCGGCTCAACTTCCTAGGCTATCGGCGGTATCAACGAGCGCCGCTTAACATCGCGAGTGGTCAACGATTCAATGGGCATGCGACTAACGAAGCGTTTTACCAAGGCTGAGACAACGACTGTGCTATCACTCGAGGCCAGAAAGTGAGCACCGCGCAAGACACGTCTTCCCGGTCCATCTGGGCGAAACCCGGGGTCGGTGCCGCCGGAAGAATCGTGCAACGTTCGGATTCTGTCGTTCACCGGATTAGTATCGACGAGCCGACCTTGATTCTCGTTGAAGAAGGTAGAAAGACAATTCGCTGGGCTTCGGGCGAGAAGGCTGCGATTCGCGGCGAGGCGTTGTCGATCCAGGCCGGGCAAACGGTCGACATCACTAATGAATTAGGACCGACAGGGAACTATCGCGCGCGCTGGATTAGCTGGAACCAGGACTTGATCAGAGAACGTGATTCAACCGATCTGCGTAGTGACCCCGTCGTCCAGCACACAGAACTCTGCGCGTCGTTTCACAGTTCATTCCTGCAGGCCTTCGAGGCGCTTAACGACCGCGTGCAGCTACCGACTAGCGTTGCGACAAACCGGCTTCAAGAGGTCCTGCTGTGGCTGAGCGCACGCGGCTTTAAGTTTCGATTCTCACATCCGCGTCCTACGACCCAACAAATTCGACGGTTGATCGCATCTGACCCGTCCGCGGAGTGGTCGATGGACCGCGTCGCGCAGCTCACGGCAGCGAGCGTGGCAACGCTCCGGCGCCGACTAGCAGCAGAGGGCGCCGGCTTTCGCGACCTACTACAGGACGTGCGCATGTCGCACGCATTGACGATGCTACAGAGCACGGACGCACCGGTACTGAATATCGCGCTGGCTGTTGGTTATGACTCTGCATCGCGTTTTACAGCGCGATTTCGTGCTCGTTTTGGCTGCCTTCCATCCGACATCCGAGGGCACAGAAGAGGTGCGCGACGAAGGTTCGCCTGAGTTGTTAAGAAGATGATGTGCCTCGAATCTACAGTCGCCGCTTCGGACCGCCTTCAACGGCACGAGACGTATCGCATGATTAAACATTGGTCGGCATCCAGATCATTGCTGCCGAATCTGTGAGCGCTTTCTGTTCAAGTTTTTTTGTGTGGCGAGAACCAGTCACCTGGTCATGAACTATTCAAAAAACGGTAAAGATCAACGGTGGGTGTCTATTAGAGAGTAACGACTTGAACGTGATGTAATCGCTTTGAGTCAGGTCGATGAAGGCACCCAACCAACAGCGACCGAAGCTCTCGAGTCTGTTGGGACAATCGCGCAGAGCTGACCGTGTTTGCGCTTTCTCAGCAAAATTGAGCACTCGCCGAATTAACACGTCCTCGCAAAGCTTCCGTCCGGATTACTTGATGCTAACTTCGACCCGCACCGGCCTAATGTTTATCGCATCTTTGGGGGCGTTACTTGCGGCTCTCATTCCAATGGCCGCCGGCGTCTTAGTCGCGGAACATCGAGCCACAAAACAGGAGCAAGCACAGGCTGAAAAGTTCGCAGATGCGGCGATTGCGCGCATAGCGCTGGTCACGGAGCAGGCTAACCAGGCCATTGCCGAGTTGAACGCTTTGACCGGGCAGAAATGCGACGGACATCAGTTGGATCAGATACGACGCGTGGCCGCGCGGTACAGGTATGTTCACGACGCAGGGATCTATCAGACGAGTGGATATCTGTGTTCGGCAATGTTTGGTGCGGCAGGTTTACGAGCAGCAGAAATCGCCGCTCCAGATTGGGTAGGAAGTGACGGTACATCACTTTGGCTCAATGCTCCTAACCCAATGGGAGGACGTCCAAGAGTCGTGATTGGTCGATCCGGAAAATTTGTCGCAATGGACAGCGATTCATTCGTTGACACGATCGACCTATCGATGCGTAAGCTAGCAGCGGTGAACATCGATAACGGAAAGGTCTTTGCGACGTCCCCGGGGTTTGAACAAAGTCAGGTAGTCTTCGCGTTAAAAGAACTCGGTAATCGTCGTCGTTCAGACGGGCGCTTCGTCACAAAAAAATCTGGGTCGTTCCCGCTAGCGGTCGTAGTTGAAAACCCGGATCGGTCCTTTCTAAGCGCATGGACGGCCCTTCTATCAACTTGGTGCCTATCGGGAGCCATCGCAGGAATCGGATGCGGGGCATTGGTCTTGCGCTCATGTTCAAGAGCGCTTTCGCTTGAAGGTGAACTCAATCGAGCAGTTCGCCGAAGGGATTTTGAAGTTCATTATCAGCCGATCGTTGACCTAAGAGACGGTCGAAACGTCGGCGCGGAAGCTCTAGTCCGCTGGCGCCGTGGTGCAAATCTTGTACCGCCGGACAAGTTTATACCCGTAGCGGAGGGTAGCAGCTTGATTCAGGCTATTACCGATGAGGTTCTCCGGATCGTATTGCTAGAGATGCGGGAAATCTTCTTGAAGGATGAGAAGTTCTTTGTGTCCATTAACGTTAGCGCTCGAGACATGTGCACTCCACGGTTCCTTGACTTCCTCACTGGGGAACTTGCGAGAACGGGATTCAAGCCCGGTCAGATCCGTATCGAAGTTACGGAGCGCGAGATCATCGACAAAAATTCTTGCTTAAAGATGGTGCAGGCATTCCGAAAGGCAGGGCATCTCGTCTACATTGACGATTTTGGGACAGGCTACTCGAATCTGTCCTACCTCGAAGACTTTGCAGTAGACATGCTGAAAATCGACAGAACATTCACTCGGGCTATCGGCGAACGCACTGCAACCAGCGACGTTACCCGACACATCGTGGCCATGGCAGAAGCACTTGGCCTTGCGGTGGTCGCAGAAGGAATTGAGACCGTGGCGCAAGCCCATTATCTCAAGGAAATTGGCGTTGAATATGGCCAAGGTTGGCTATTTGCTCCGGGGAGACCGTTTTCCGAATTTCAACACTATCTTGCGACTGACGGGAAGGTACATGGTCCCACGACATTCTCAATGGTGCCTGCTTCCGTATGTGCCTCAAGCGAATAGCCGACGGTACTCGTCAGGTTTCCGACAAGGTCAATAGGAACTGCGTCGGCCGCTTCATGGAGCTGCGGAAAGGAAGACACAGCTAAGCCAGTCCAAGGCTTAGGATAATTTAACAAGTATCGATGGTGATAAGAGAATGCGACTTAAAGATTTAACAATACAGAGACGGCTTGCGCTAACGATGCTTCTTCTAGGAGCACTATTGATGCTTTGCGTTTGCTTTGGCTTGTACGGAATGTGGGCTATGAATGCCTCTGCAAAGGACGTGAGTCTAAACAGTCTGCCAGCTGTAGACGCTTTGAACAGTTCAGATATCTATATGGGGCGGGCACGGCTTGTCCTGGACCGATATGCGCTTGACCCAGAGGCATCTGATTCGCCAGACTTGCGATCTCGTGCGAGAAAGTTCCTCGACGAATCCGACGACTGGTATAGAAAGTATGATGTTATCCCGCGAGAGTCGGTTGAGGACGGGCTCGCCCAGAAGGTAGTCGCGTCTCGTGCTACGGTCCGCGCCGCAATTGAACTTTTCGGAAGGGCGATAGATTCTCGTGATCGTCCGGCAATTACTCGTATTGCGACGCAGGAACTTCCTGCTGCTTACAATCAGGCAAGTGAGGCGTATCAGCGCCTGAGGAAATTTCAACTCGACGACGCTGCTGCGCAGAGTCAAGAAAATGAGCGGAGCTTTTTCAAGCTGCAAATCATCGGTGTCGCGTCACTTTGCATTGGCGTTTTTGCAGCGATTTCAGGCTGGCTCTCTTTGCGCAGGGCGATCGTTGCTCCATTGGCAGTCGCACTCGACGAATTCAAGCATATTTCTATCGGCGATTTGACTCGTGACGTTCCCATTCAGAAATTTGATGAGATGGGGCAGTTGCTCACAGGTGTCAAGGATATGAAGCAGCGGCTGTCCGAAACTGTAGGGGTAGTCCGCAACAGTAGTGAGGCGATCGCTAGCACTAGCAAAGAGATCGCGGCCGGAAACATTGATCTATCGTCGCGAACTGAAGAACAGGCTGCATCCCTGCAGCAAACGGCGGCGAGCATGGAGCAGCTAACCGTAACTGTTCGTCAAAACACCGAACACGCGAAGGAAGCGAGCGGGCTCGCACGAGACGCCAATGAAATAACTCTCGAATGCAACGCAATGGTCGAGCGCGTGGTTGAGACAATGGGCGCTATCGAATCGAGTTCGGTGCAGATCTCTGAGATCATTTCGTTGATAGAAGGCATCGCCTTCCAGACAAACATCTTAGCCCTTAATGCAGCAGTGGAAGCGGCACGGGCAGGTGAGCGTGGGCGCGGCTTTGCCGTTGTCGCTTCCGAGGTTCGTGCCCTGGCCCAGAAGTCGTCGACGGCAGCTAAAGAGATTAAAGAACTGATCGAGCAATCTAGCGCTAAAGTCAACACGGGTTCTGACCTTGTTGCGCGAGCTGGCGAAACCATGAAGCGGGTTGGATCCGCAGTCAAGCGTGTGAGCGACATCATGAGTGACATTGCGTCCGCTTCGGACGAACAGAGCCTTGGGATCGAGCAGGTCAATAAGGCAATCTCTCAGATGGATGAAGTAACGCAGCAGAATGCTGCACTGGTTGAAGAAGCGGCTGCTGCCGCGGATGCGATGCAAGGCCAGGCCCAGCAGTTGAAAGACGCAGTAGGGGTGTTTCGCTGCCAACCAACCTAAGCTGATGCTCGGACCCTTGACACATGACGCGGTCGTTGTGTGACATTCGAGCTCAGAACACACAAACCTTCAGGGCTTCAATGCTGCGTTCGTAGATTCAGTGCGGTGTTCCGTAAAATGGATCTACAAGGCTAGCGTATGCATACCCAGGTCGAACACAAAAGTATTCGGCCGCTTGAAAATGGTGGGCGAATTATGGAAATGCGACACCTTCGCTATTTTATTGCGGTGGCAGAAGAGCGTAACTTCACGCGTGCAGCGAAACGCCTAAACATCGCGCAGCCGCCCTTGAGCAGGCAGATTCAACAGCTAGAGGAGACGCTAGGTGTTCAGTTACTAGAGCGTAATTCAAGACCGCTGAATCTTACGGAAACAGGAAAATTCTTCTACCATCATGCCACGCAGCTCCTCGCTCAGACTGCGGAATTGGAGTCGATGACGAGACGTGTTGGCAACATCGAGCGCAGTCTTTCCGTGGGTTACGTCAGTTCTACGCTCTACGGCTTACTACCGAAGATAATCCGTCGCTTCCGAGACGAAAACCCAACCGTCGAACTGAGCCTGCACGAGATGTCGACGATGGACCAACTTCGCGCTTTGAAGGATGGTCGTCTAGACATAGGTTTCGGACGCATCAGAAATGAGGATGTCAACATACGCAGGGTGGTGCTGCGTGAAGAGAAGATGATTGTTGCGCTCCCCTACGGGCATTGGCTCACCGCCTCCAGACAAGTGCTCGCGCTTCGCGACTTACTAAACGAAACCTTAATTGTCTTTCCTAAGACACCGCGTCCAAGCTACGCCGATCAGGTTCTGACTGCTTTTCAGGACCGGGCGGTTGAGCCGCGCCGAATCTATGAGGTCCGCGAGCTGCAGATAGCACTGGGCCTTGTAGCAGCTGGGGAGGGCATCTCGATTGTTCCTAGTAGCGTGTACGGCCTCAAGCGAGGCGACGTGAGCTACATGGAGATCGACGATCCGACATTGGTGTCCCCGATCATAATGAGCATGCGGGCCTTGGACGAATCGCGGGACATTCGGGCAATCCTTGATCTCATTTATCGGCTTTACGACGAGCTGATAATACCTTACTTGCCGCGGTTAGATCTTCGGCGATGATAACGTCTCACTTGGTTGGCGGCGTGCGCCAGAGCCGATCGTTCCAGTACGTTACCTCATATCCGTGACGAGCGAGCAAGTCAAATTGCTCGGGCGTCATTCGTTTGAGCGACGTGGCAAGTGCAGCCGCGGCGCTGGTCATCTTGGGGTTGAGCCACTCGTATTCCATAAGCGGAACCAGAGCCGAATTAAGTGAGGACGCTCGTTGGATTCTCGATCTCGCGTCCGCTCCCATCTCGAGGTACAGTCCGGCCCCAAGGTTGCTCAGTAGAAAGTTGCTGAGACTGCGGACCCGAAGAGCGCGCGTTTGGTCAAGCGCAATATCAGCGATTCTCTTGAAACGCAACGGGTTCAGCTGCCCTGGTATCTTCGCCTTTGGGAGACGGGCGCCAGCGTCAGAAACGATTAACCTATTAATCTCTGCATCTGGGTTCTCCTTAAAGGTCTGCTTTCCCATATCAAAGAGCGGTTCGAGGCCCAGATTGTCGTATACGCCACCGTCATATAGATGAAGACGCTTGAACTGTAGATTAATCTCCTCGGGTACCGCCAGACGATTCCATTCCTTGCGCTTTTTCCATTGAAATCGGCGAGTCTTGACTGATAGTGGCCCTATTCCGCCTGGAAACGCAGCGGATACCGCGAGTGCGGATGAAAGGCGGAAGTCTCCGGAGTCGGCGTAGCCCAATTCATAATCTCCGAATTCGCCGTCTCTGAAACGAAAGCGGCGTCCGGTTTCTGCCGTCGTGCCATTGATCGACCACGTGGGGCGACTCCGAAGCTCGCGCAGCGGCAAGTCGATCTTCCACACCGAGCGGATCGATTTCTCTATTACGTTAGCACGCGATAAAGCATACCTCCAGTTCATCGGATTGAATAGGAGCTTCATTAGAGCATTACGCTGAAGCGACGTTGTGGTTAGCGTATGACGGACCTCTTCATAAATATGGTCGAGGTACTGCTGTGACGTCGGCCAAGAGTACCCGGCGCGGCTCACCACCAGACCGACAAAAAGACTACCGCCGGAAACAGAGGAGATGTGCTGTACCCGTTCAAGATGTCGTTGTTCCGCGAGGTACTTGAGCACACCGGCGTGGAAAGCCGCAGCGCGCACACCGCCCCCTGACAGCGCAAGTCCGATACGTATGTCCTTCGCTTCATCTTCGACTGCCGAATGTTCGCCGGCTTTTGCCGTCTGTCCGCGAATGTCGATCAATCTCTCATTCTCCTTTCAACTCATATCGGATTCGGCGGTTGCCGATAGATCCTTTTCGCATCTTCTACGATACTAGCGAGTTGCGGTAAAGGAATCGGTCGTGAACCGTCAGCATGCCTCAAAGGAACAGGCAAATGTGAAGAGACGAGCAAGGCGGCGGCGTACATTCCGCTTGCGGCTGTGTAACTAGGTGGACGCGCGTTGCGGAGACGAACTCAAAACCGATGTTAGCTCGTCTTCGCGGGAGATCGAGAGTGACGCTTTCAGGGTCGGTTTATACGCGGGCCGAAGCGGTTGCGCAAACTGTCGCTGTTCGCATTGAGCAGGTCAGCTTTCTTGCTGCGAAGGGTCTTGCGCCATTCTTCCTCAGTCGAATTAGAAATCAGGTTCACTACCTCGTAGTCGACGTTGTGATTGCGCAAAGACTCAATCACTACGTCACCGCGCTTGGTCGTACACATATCGACCCCTGCATTCCGGACGATTTGGCACACAGATGGATCTGGATGCTCATACATGTTCGAGTAGTTGCTCGTCGCAACTGCTACCTTCGGCTTCACGGCTTCGATGAATGCTTTCGTGTTCACATCGTTCGCGGACCCGTGATGCGCAAGGATAAGAACGTCTACTTCTTTGCAAAATATCTTGCATCGCTTCAGCATGGCGCCAAGGTCTGCGTGTTCAATGTCGCCGAGGCTCGCCACATTGAACATGCCGGTGCGGAAGAGTTTAATGGTCGAGTTGTTGTTGGACTCGCCTTCCCGAAGCGTCCGCGGATGGTAAAAGATATCCCTGTACCCAAGGTGCTGACTACTGTTCAAGCCGCTGATGTAGGGCGGATCAACCTTCACCAGCGATGTTGAACGGTTCTCCGCACGCCGTGAAACTTTGTAAGCCTTAATGACCGTGAGGCATTCCCGCGCGGAAGTCGTGTGCGGTTCGTACCCAGGATACTCGATTTTCGATGGTTTCAAATGTTCAAGAATCCACTTGAGATCTCCCAGGTTGCAATGGTCATTGTCCCAGCTCGTGATGTGCAGCGTATCGATAGTCTGCTTTTCGCAAAGCAACATCTCGTGGACCAACGACTTGTGGCTTCTCTCTTCGGTACGCCGTGCCTCGATAAGAGTAAAGTGCCCGTCGGCAAAATAAGAATATGACGAACCTGCCTCGCCGAGCTGATAAGCACGAAAGCGGGTTTTGACAGACCGCAACTGCGGCCTAGAGGCCGCGGACGGCAGGAAAGGATTCACACCCATTGCAATTTCCGTATGAGCGCGACTCGACGTCGCATACAGTCAACTTGTTGCTGCGTGCACGATTGACTGCAAAAAGCGGGGGCGGGTCGCCCGACGCGGACTGATATCATCTTGCCCGCATAACGGCCGTCATGTGATCTGGTAAATGAGCCAAGGAAGTCTCTCCGATCGGATGCATGCACCCCGTACGTTGGCGACATGGCGCGCAAAGCCGTTGCGGCCGACGGACTTTTTCCCCCGATAGATCGCGCTTCACCGCTCGGCACGAGAGTGCGTCCCCTTGTACCCCCGCCTTCACGATCGCATATGTCATCCGCGAGCGATGTTACCGAGATCGCAAACGTGCAACATGAATATCGCGACAACTCAGTGTGCTGATGATACCATATGTGATACGTCGGGGGAAAGTGCTTGGCAGGTGGGGCAGCCATTTCGGACAGTGCTGAGCTGGTCTGGGAAGGGGCGATACTGTCGGGCGTGTTTCAGTTTCGTATCCTATAAGGACGTCGCGAGATCATCGGTTCTTGCTTTAGCGAAAGCTGTCGGTGAAGACGCTAGATTTGTTAGGGTCGGGCCAAATTGGTGCGCCGTCGGCAATTTGTCGAATATCGAATAACGAATTCTTAATCTGTCTCGGTTAGTCGACGGTTGCAGCCAGGTTATCTACAGCCGTGTTGCGAAAACCTGTGGCTGGGTCTTAGCCGCAGATCTGGCGACGCTAAAGAATTATGATTTCCGCTTGGTTGTCAGACGCGAAGACAGAACGCTCACATCTTCGATGTGCGCTCCGTCGCATGTCACCAGTTGATGGTTGGCTACCTTGAGCGAGCCGGCGAAAACATGCAGGTAGGCTCGACTCTCCTAGGAAGAGTGTAATGATCAGGAATTGGACACCGAATTATGCCCGCGGTAGAGCGAGACATCAGGCGAGATCTCGTCATCGACTTGGCTTCGATTCAGCATTCCTCGGTGAACCGATGGGCCGGAGATTCATGGCGGCTCGACATCCTGAACCCAGACTTCCACATCACCCCTTGGACGGTAAATGATTTGGCTTCAGATCGTGCCTGCGTAAATTCTGCGTGTTAACAGTCGTCCTTGATGATCTGAGGGGTGTCAGGAGGGAGAGGGGTTTCTCTTCAGCCACGCAGTAAGCGCGCGTGATGCGTTGGCGCTCTTCACAGTTGAAACTACACGGGATGCTTGATTAGAAGTTGATCCTGGTGGCAGCTCGTCGTGGGCATTGCCGCGGGTCGAACCTGCTACGTCCGCTGCGTGCCGTCGGCACTCATTTGAGGCTTTGCATTGATGCGTTAATAGCAGATAATACACCTCCATCGCGGCTTCTTTCGTCCATTGCGCTTCTGTAGGCAGTTCCGCGCATACGCGCGTCGCACACCACGTCAAGCAAAAGTCCGCAACGTCCGCCGCGCTAATGTCCGGTTTCTCAGTTCATCATAGTTTTAATACAGCGCAAGATCATGTCTAAAGAACTGGCCCGCGTTCTGGTAGAGTGCGTTCCCAACCATGAGAGCCAGTGCAAACTGGCGCTAGAAGAGGCTTCGAAATATTGCGATGAACAGGGCGTTGGGGAACTAGTCTTAATCGTTCCTACATTGCAGAGCGCACTTGGAACCGTCGTCGCTCAAGTGTTGGGGCAGGAAGCGACCAAAGCCCTCCTGCTGCGCAAGAGCATTGCACTCAGAAACTCGGGTGCTCGCTTAAGTATGCTTCCTGCGGCAAAGGCCGCGCACGCAACGCACGGATCGATCCTTGTCTGTGTTCACTTGGCGAGCTCCGATATCGCTAAGGTTGACGACATCCTCTCACCCGTCGCGATTGTCTACTGTCCTTGGACGGAGGATGAGGGAAAAAGGTGGTTGCGGACTTGGCAGCCGGTCGTTTGGGGAGCACAGACGTGGCAAGTGGCGCCGTTCAATCTACACCCTGACGTCGAAGCCGCACTCCAAACTATTCACGCCACAGTCAATGTTCCAAGCAACCTGTTGCACGCAGCGGACAAGGAGCTCGTTACGAATACCTTCAAGGCACTGCGGAAAAAGGGTCGCGTGCTGGATGCAGGTGATATCCATATCTGGGCGCTGCGAAACGGATGGACACACACCGGAGCCGGCGCGTTGGCAAAAGTAGCAAAAAGGTACGAATAGAGTACAACCAACGATTATATTCTGTTGCCGCAATCAATCTACGTTAGTACTAACAGGACAGGCCGCTTCCACAAAAATCAACTGATACTTAGCTGTGAGTGCTGCTGAGGTATCGAAAGAGACTGTGAAAGGCGGACTAACAACGTATCTCGGGTTTTTACGATAAAGAACCAAAACTTGGAAAGAGAATGATGCATTTTTTTGCCGATCGTCGCCAGTTGCCTATTGGTCAAGGCGGATTTCATTCAACGGTTCTTTATCGACACGGACAACGCTTCAGTTTTGTTGTTGACTGTGGTGGTGACACTCATGAGCATCGGCAGGGACTTGTCAACGCGTTTGTGGAGAGCGGAAAAGATCACGACATTCTCGCGATCAGCCATCTTGATTGGGACCATATAAGTGGTCTCTCGACACTCGAGCGGGCAGGTGTTAGATTCGCTAATGTTTTTCTACCGCACGTAGACCAGCAGCAGTATGCACGTTGGATGATACTTCGTCTGTCATTTCTTAATGGTGAAACTGATGGCGCAACTCTCGCCGAGGCGGTCAATACTTTAGGGGGCCTTTATGGAGGTCGTTACGGTCGACCGACGATAGTGATTCCTGGTGATGACGAGGGTCCACCTGACCGTTTTTTGGACGAAGACGGGGGCAATGAGCGCTATCCCGACGTCTCGGAGTTTCTATCGCTATCTTCAAGGATAGCGTTGAACTCGGCCAACTCGAAAAAGTCCTTCGCGGCGGGACGCTCGATTACCTTTGAACGTATCGACTGGCTGCTGCGATTTTACAGTCGAGAGTGGATCTGCCCATCGGAGGTCGACGTTATCTGGAAGCTTGACGTTCTTCAACCACTGTCTAAAGCGCTGAATGACTTGATTGCCGGCTGTATGACGTCCGATACGCAGGCCCTAATGGAGCCTGTAGTCGCGGAATTGCGAGCGGTCATCCCGGCGGCGGACGCTAACAAAGCGATCAAGCAAGTCGCGGGGAAGGGAACGACGTTGCGTGGGCCGGTCTCAGTCAAATCTTTGCTTGGAAAGCTTTACGCGTCGACCGTAGTATTGAAGGACTACAACGACGCATCCTTATGCCTTTATAGCGGTCCTTCGCAACGTGGTTGGAGTAGTCTCGCGTACTGGTTCATTCGTCGCCTCGCAGTAGGGGGCGCATCATTGCCTGACCACGCGCCTCTTGCAAGTTCGAGGTCACGAGCGGTTGGCTGGCTCCATACGGGAGACGTAAACCTTTGCGACAGTACAAGACTTGACGACTTTGTTGCACACTACGCCTTCGAGCTGCCTTTGACCTCGGTCTTGGTTTTGCCTCATCATGGGTCGCGCCACAGCTACGGCAAATCGTTGGCTGAACTCGACGATCTCGTCACTCTTATGAGTGACCGGCCTCTCTTTATCGCAAATGCACAGCCCGACCACAAGTTTGGCCATCCGCATGCCGCGGTAACCGCTCGCTGCGTCGCCCTTGGTACAGTACACATAGTTGATCGCCGTCAGAAGTCGCTCCTTTTGGATTCGGTCCGAGCTACGTATTGAGGGCAGAGTCGGTCGGCTTGGCTTCTGCCGACACATTGAGCTGAGCCCATGGACCGGAGACGCGTGATCGAAATCCTTGCGGAGAATCCGGCCATAGACGGCTGTCGTAGATCGGAAGCCCGCGGGTGTGTACGAGCGAGCTGGCCACCATCCATCCCAGCCCCCACAGAAAGCCGGGCTGCTTCATGTGCGCTGGCTTATCCCGTTTTCTTCGGGCGCTTTGCAGGGCGTTGCAATCGAGTCGCTAACTCCATAAACGCACGCGTCGCGGCGCTTCGATAAGCATCTTTCCGTAGCAGCAGAGTGGCCGTTCGGTTCGGTGGGGCCGGCTTTAGTTCAACCACGCTTAGTTCCGCGTGCTCATCCGCTATCGCGGCGGGCAGGACCGTTGATAGTGCACCATGCCGAAGCACCTCAATTACGGCACTGACCGAATTGACCTCCATCGCGATACGTGGCGTTACTTTATGCTGCGCGAAATAGCCGTCGATATATCGACGCGTTGCAAATTTCCGATTCAGCAGGATCAGCGCTACTTGCATGAGGTTGTCTAGCGGAAGCGGGCGACGCCGCCCGGCGTGCACGTGCGACTGACCGACCATCAACGCGAGTTGCTCGATGAACAGCACGTGCGCTTCGATATCGGGCGAATGCGTGTCATCGAATGCGATGCCGACATCGAGCATGTCCTCGGCCAGCAGAGCTTCCATTCGATCCTGAGTCATCTCGGCTAAGTCGATCGTGATGTTCTCATATCTGCGATTGAATTCACTCAGTAGGGGACCGATGAGGTAGGACGTGAACGTCGGTGTAGTGGCAATTCGCAGCGATCCCCGACTCAATTCCTTTACGTCGTGGATTGCCCTGGCGCCCGCGTCCAGATTCTGCATCGCTCGCTGTGCATAGGCGACGTAAGCTTCGCCGGCATCGGTAAGACGGACCGTACGACCCGTGCGATCCAGGAGTTGCGCCCCGAGTGTCTCTTCGATCTGACGGATCTGTTGCGAGAGCGTCGGCTGCGAGACGTGTAGCGCTTCGGCCGCACGCGTGAAATTGCGATGTTCGGCGACGGCCAACAGATAACGAATGTGTCGTAGCAGCATGGTGGACGCGGAAGTATTGGTATTGCCTATCGACAGAATAATAAATCGGTCTTGGACGTAATACATTGACCGTCTCAATATTCCGTCATCGAAGAGGATTGGTAACAGGGGATTACAACATGCGCGATGTCGTTGACGGTTTTCTGAGGTTCCGGCGCGAAGCCTTCCCGCGACGCTCCGCGCTTTTCAAGGATTTTGCTTCTCGGCAGCATCCTAAAACACTTTTCATCTCGTGCTCCGACAGTCGGCTGGTGCCCGAGCTCGTGACGCAGCGAGAACCAGGTGACCTTTTCGTCATCCGCAATGCGGGCAACATTGTGCCTTCGTATGGGCCTGAGCCTGGTGGCGTGACGGCAAGCGTTGAGTATGCAGTGGCTGGCCTCGGGGTCACCGACATTGTGGTTTGCGGCCACTCCGACTGCGGAGCTATGACCGCGATCGCAACTTGCGCATGCCTTGATCACATGCCTGCCGTGCGACATTGGCTGCACTACGCGGACTCGGCAAAGGCGGTCAACGAAGCGCGAGACCATGCGGACGAACGTGAGTGCATCGACTCGATGATCCGAGAGAACGTTATTGCTCAATTGGCGAACATCAAGACTCACCCTTCAGTGCAGCTCGCACTTGAGCAAGGTCGCCTCGTTTTGCACGGATGGGTGTATGACATCGAAAGCGGCTTGATCGATGCTTTAGACGGCGCCACAAATCGCTTCGTTTCACTCGCGCACCACCAGAATGTTTCAGCCATACCTCCCCAGCCGCGCTTAGCCGCGTGATTGCGGTTTGGGCAGGCGGTTCGACATCTCACTAAATCCACTGGAATATCTCCATGACGCAATCTCAACACACCCAGGCATCGCGCGAAGTCTTGACTAACGCCATAATGGACTCGAAGATTCGCAAGAACATGACCTTTGAGCAAATCAACGAAGGAACGGGCCTGAGCTTGGCCTTCGTGACGGCAGCATTGCTGGGGCAGCATGCATTGCCGCCGGCCGTTGCGAAGATTGTGGCCGACAAGCTGGGGCTCGACGAAGAAGCAATCCGCCTGCTGCAGACAGTTCCGCTCCGTGGCAGCATCCCAGGTGGGGTGCCGACGGATCCAACTATCTATCGCTTCTACGAGATCGTGCAGATTTATGGCTCGACGTTGAAGGCACTCGTTCACGAGCAGTTTGGAGACGGAATTATCAGTGCGATAAATTTCAAGCTCGATATCAAGAAGATCGACGACCCGGAAGGCGGATCGCGCGCCGTAATCACCCTTGATGGCAAATACCTGCCGACTAAGCCCTTCTGACACCCCCGAGATCAAGCTGAACGGGAATGTTCCGTCGTATCGCAACCGCGCATATCCATGCGCGCCGTTTGGCTCCGCAGTCCATCGCGAATTCGGTAGCGGTCGCGCGTTTGGGTGACTGCTCGCCGTGCTTGCGGGCACAAGGCGCTCGGGATCACGACGTCCGAGATCCGTGTCGCATAGTTCACCTGTCGTGAGCAGCAACTCCTTTGAAGTGAATGCCCGCGAGCCTATGCGGTCGCAGAGTCGCAGTCCCTGAGCAACGCGTTATTTGTCTCAGCAAGTCGCCTGACGATTACGTCCCATCGTGTCTTGCCTGCATGCGAAAGGATGCCGACTTCGGATTGTTTCAATCTGGCAATGATGTTTTGAAGCAGGACGACATCCCGGCGGGCGAAATCGGCAAATTTCTTCGCCCTTGGTCGAAGCTCAGCGTCAGCCTTCTCACTGGCTCTCGCATCGCGAAGCAACGCCCAGCTAAGGCCTTGCATAACACTGCATCTCTCAGTAAGGAACCTAATGGTCAGTGAGTCGGACGGATGAGTCCTGAGCAAGCTCAGTTCAGCTTCGCCAACGAATCCCAAGGCAATTTGATAGCGCCGTACAGCACCAGGAAACTGCACAGCCGTGACACAGCGGATGGTGGATGCAGCCGGGACTTTTTGGACCGCGAGCATGTTTTTTCCGTTGCCGCGGTAGGCAATTCTTGCGAAGCGCGATTCGAGGAGCAGCATATGTGCGCGTTCGTTCTCGTTCTCGTGGAACTGTTGCGCGTAGTAGTCTAGTGCTCTCCGGATCTTACCGGTCAGGTCAAGTACGAGCGCCTTCGCGGCAGGGTGGGTAGCTCGACTCGGTTTCTGCAGAATCCGAATTATTTCTAAGCCCAATCGGCCGAACATTCTCAGACCCTCTGCCGCCAGATACGGAGGTCGAGCCACCGACGCACCCCCAGGAAGGCGATTGAGGAGTTCGAATGCGGCGAGAAATGGTACCGTGTAACCGAGCAACTGCGCCATTGCCATGTTTTCGGTGTCTTTGGATTCTGCAGCGGCAGAACGGAAAATTCCAAGTAGCACGAGGTGAGAAAAAACGTCGTCCGTACTGTCGTTGATTTTCAGATCAATCGAATCGACTACGCTTTCTACCCGTTCGTTGAGCTGGTCAAAAGTTGGTAGCCACGAATCGGCAGGTTTGCGCGGAGTGTCATGAAACTCGAAGAGTTGCGGAAGGATGCTGTAGCTACGCAGAAGCTTGAGGCATTCGCCACTGGAGCGCTCGCTCGTAGGACCGTAAGAGAGTCCATCGATCTGAACGAGCACTTTCCCAATCACCGACTTTCCTTTCATAAGATCGTCGAAGCGATTCAGCGTAGGGCGTATTGTTCGCCAAGTGGAGCTTGGCCCGCACCGAAATGCGGCCACGCCGAGGGAAATATAGTGGCGAACGAGATCTGGCTCACTCAAACACTGCCTGCCGGGCAGGTCGAATGAACTATCGCATCGGTAATCTGAGAGCTGCGGTAGGTCTGACTGAGCAAACAGCGGGAATATCCTTTCTTGGACGTACATTGCGACCTCAAATCTGATCAGCTCGGCACCCCATTCTGTGCGGGAGGACTCGTGGGATTTCGGGCCCAACAAAAGGTCGAACAGACCTCGATACAAGAAGTGGAACAGGTTGAATGCTTGATGTCGTCCGCTAGCATCGGTCGTCAATTCGACCATTAGCGGAAGACAGACAAGCCCGTGATACAGCGATTCTAGCCCTCGTCGGTACGACCGTAGTGTGGTCCGACTGCTCTTCACAGAGTGTCGTAGAACAAGTGTGTGCTGACGATATGCTTCCTCCTGGATGATCTGGTGGCATCTAAGCGCGAGGGTCGGACGAAGCTCCAGAAGCGCGACAGCCAGTCTGTCTTGAACGTCGGGGTGCAGGAAGTCGATAGATTCCGTCCACCAGTCCTGTGCATTTGAATCTATGGCCAGCAGTTCGTTATTGGGATACTCGAAAGGATGGCGATGAGGGTCTAGGTCGGTCCACTTCTCGTCGGGTCCGAGGCGAATCAATGGAGCAAATCTCTCGAGTGTTGTTTCAAAAAATTTGCTCCATTCATCCGACGTGGATGGAAAGTTTCCAAACTTACTGGCCAGAGGATCCCCGGGCTCTGCGATTCCCTCGCTTTCGAAGAAGCTCAAGCAGCGCATCAGTGTCGCCCGACGCATTCCAGATATCGAGAATGCAAGAAGCGCGAGGAAGCCACGAGTTTGAGGGTCGCAACACCCGTCAAGGAGTTCGGCCAGTCGTCCGACCATGGCTCCGAATCCCTCGAAGTCGCCTATCTGCGAGATACGCGGCTCCCGATCCACTTGCCCTGTTACACCCTGTTCTATTCTGCAAATTTGCTCGAAGACAGCCAACGCAGATTCGGTCGGTGCCCAAAGCAAATCCGGAATCACGGAGCAGGCCTCAGCCGTGTTTTTGAAGTCACTCTCACGCAAAACCGTTGGAAGGTCTTTTACCGCAAGCGCATCAAGCGTAAGCGAGGGCTGCTGATACTCCTGAAGCGCACCCAGTTCCGTTGTTCCAAGCACCAGGAAGTAGGACCAGTCGAAGAATTTGATATCGACCGGATTGTCGATGCTTTCCTTGTCCGGCTGGGTTGGCTGACTGAGATATGCAAGGAATTCCGCAAGCGGTGAATCACATACAGCGCGCCGGAGATTCGGCAAAACTTCAGGAGTCGCGTCGAGTCCGACGAAAATCGCGATCAGGGAACGATGCGCGAGCGCTTGTCGAATCTCAGTGATCCCGGCGTGCAGTTGCGTTTCCGACATTTCGGGAGCGACGACAGCGGGCGCCTCATCCCTCAATAGTGCGAGGAAATTGTGAACTAAGTACTCCATGCCACGAAACGCCACCGGGGCAATCCATCTACCACACGGGATGACGAAGATGTTCCGCGCCGGAGGGTTGCCCGAATATTCGCTCGACCTCAACGAAGAAGCGAGTAAGTCTGGTAGTGTTTCCGAGAGATGCACAGCCAATGCTTCAAGTCCCGTCGGCGCACCGGGCGCAACAATACACTGAATCGATCTGCCTTCGTTCTCCCGACTGAGCCTTGAAACGAGGACATTTTCCATCTCCTTGCGGGTTTCCGATTCGAAGTAAGTCCTTTTCTGTAGCATCAGGGCTTGCTCGGGATTTGCGACAAGAGCTGTGACACCCGTTGTGATGAGCGTCACGAACTCGTCTACAGCTGCTTCGCCGAAGTGCCTTTTCTTGAGCTTGTCGGGCGACATTTTGAAGCTCGATGCCACTTGGCGGTAGCGATCGCCGAAGAAACTGTTGAGGAGGCGGCATGCCTCATCAAGGGCAGCAGTTCCATAACTGTCAACCTTGACTTTTTCAGCGCGCTCGCGTTGTCGTTCTGATGGCGCGTCTGCAGCCAAGCCGACGTTGCCCAATTGCTTGAACCACGGTGGAAACCCAGCACCCTTCAAAAATTCTTGGACTAACACCTCCGGTGCCCCAAATCGCTCCCTCTGTCTGCACCGCTCAAGGAAGTGGTTCTTGAGGGTGCAGACGATTAGATTCCACCTGAATTGCATTCCGAGCCCAATCTCGTCATCGATGAGCATGTCACGAAATCGCGCTATCGGATGATGTCCGGGTATTGAAACGGGGAACGAGTCCGGTTCTGGCAGTCGACCCGTTTCCGATTGCAGCAAGAGCGCACGCCATAAGTCGCGAATGCGTGACTCGTCGTAAGGGGCCGTTTTACTGTATAAAGTCGTTGCGGCAGATGCCGCGGTGCCATCGGAGTCAAGGACATCGGACGCTGTGTTCATTGCTTCTCTTCCCGGAGTTCGTTCGACGCAGTTTTCGTCAATTTCTCGAAGGGATGCCACGGTAAAAGTTTGATAGTGCCGCTGACGCGGGAAGGTGCAACTTGCTTCCCGCAGCAAAGGGAAGGGTACCCTTGAACGGGCAGGCTTTCAGCAAACGTTCTCGCGGCGGGATTTCAGGTTTTTGCGATAGTTGTGTCCAATGGTAGCAAGCCGGTTGACGTCAAAGCAGCCAATCGGCCAGCGGAATCTCGACGGTGCGCCGGGAGCCGCGACCTGCTGCTGTTGGAGAACTGTCATGGATGCTCACACTCTCGAAACGATCATTTCGGCGCTGCTTGAGCTGCTGATGGCCGTGTGCTATGGACTGGTCATCAAGAAGGTTGAGAAGCCGAGCCACGAAACGCTCCACCTGCTTCTCTTCGCGCTGTATCTCACGGGCTTCGGCTGCAAGATCGTGTTCCTCGCACTCGAAGGGGTCCATTACGTTGTCTAACTCCGCAGCGGCCGCGTTCCATCCATGAAACTGGAGGATCCGCGGTCGCAGCGTAAAAGGCATGGCCAACAGGGCGTGTTGCAACATAGGACGGGAAACGGACTAGATTTCACATCGGGTTCCGATTGTCTTCCGGCCCGCCCGGCAAATCACGAAACGGTTGGCCGTTCCAAACTAGCGTCAACCTAGCCTCGTTGCATCACCGAAAAGGCCGTGTCGGATGAAATGAAAATGTAAGAACTGGTTCTAAAAGCGAGTGAGCTTTCCGAAATTATCTTCGTGTCGTGTCAGCTCACCTTTCGGGGCGATCACGCTTGCGCACATCGGCGGTGGCGTGGCGGAGCGCGCGATGCCCTCGGCCGCGCTGGCCTTCATGGTGCCGTGGCTCGCGTTTTCATATCTGCCATCGCGCTCATGGTGTGGAACTGCGCTGGCCCCGACGTCTACCGAGCCCTGCCGCCGTGGAGAAAGCCAACGCGTACACGTAAGGCCGTTTGTTGTCTGGCGCACATTTCTTTCCGGATACTGGTGTCACTCCGCTCGCGTTGTCTGAGCCAGGTCTCGAATTGCCTGATACCACCGCTTCGGTGGTATCAGGCGTTGTCCGCGGCGCCAAATGTCACGAATTCTTTGTTCAACTGTTCGATAACGAACCGAACGCCGGGAGAAACGACTGCCCGGTTGCGACCCCCCTAGTTTCGCGGCGCCCCTATCTCCCGTGAGAGCGGTCCTGCACGAGGCGCTCACTTGCGAAAGAGCTAAACCGGGTGGGTCGCGTGACCGGGCCCGAGGCCAGTCTGTCCCGACGTGCGGCGACTACTATTAGGTCTGCTCGTATCGCGCGATCGAGTGGCGACGCTCGATTACGGTGTAGCTGCAGAGTGTCCGCGCTCAGGTCAAATTTTTCCTATATTACGTTTCAGCAACGTAGCCTCGCTGAGCCAAAAAATGGCGAAAAACTAAGCTCGAACATCTCTGAGTCGCGCGTCCCCTAAAAGAAGGATAACGCATGAATACCGTCAGCATGGCCGCTTTGCGGCGTACATCATTGCAGCGGAGGAAGCTAGGGCGACGCATCATTTGTCCCGCCACGATCATTGTATGTATGTCCACATTGAGCGCGTGCCAGCCGATCGCGGATTGGACAGCCGGAAAGATTTATGCAAGCTTGTCTGAACCGTGGGAATCTGAGGCGCCGCGAACATTCACTAGTTATCCTTCGTCGGCGGAAACCCAGGCCATTATCGGCGCGGGCGGTCGTAGCCTGGATTGCTCCATCCCCTCCTGGGCCGATGTCGCATTTCGGTCTCCGAGCAACAGCCTGTCCGATGTGAGATTACGATTTCGACAGGCCTGCGTAATCCACGACTTCTGTTATCGACACGGCTTCGCAACGTACGGTTATTCGCAGAATGACTGCGACATGATGCTGCAACAGTCTTCTTACAGATTATGCCGCCAAGTATTCCTGCGAAACTCTGTGGGCAAGGAGAGCGGCACAGATACGAAAGAAAATCCGTTCGCGTTCTGCGAGACTGAAGCGAGGAAGGTGCTGTTGGGCGTCGCGCTAGGCGGCGCTGGTTCATACATGGGCGCTGGGCACTCGACTTACTTCGAATACGACCCGATGCCGAGCGTCGCCGACGACTACGTCGTTGCAAGGGCTGTCCCGGCTAAGCCTCAGGCGCAGGGATCGCCTATCGATATGGGAATCCGCACTTTTTACATCAAACGCAACAGCATTGTCATGTCAGCGCTGGGCGACCTGAACGGCGAAACGATTCGTGCCGAGACATCCACGAGCACGGTGTTCCCTGACCAGCGCATTGCTACCCCGCCGCAGTGGGTGCGGACACCGGGCGCAGCCACGCTCGCATCGGTCGCACGAGACAATTTTGCTAACACAAGCGTGGCCGTTTACGTGTTCGATTATTCCACGCCCTTCGACGGCCACGCGCTTCACATCCGGCCGTGCCGCGGGGAAGACGGCAGCGGACTGCGTTGTCTCGATATGGATGCCGACGCCTCCGTCAACAAACTGGTATTGCTCGATGACGGCATTGGCCTGCTGTCGCTTTCACATCGCACAGGCATTCCATTGCAGGGCAGTCCAAAGAAGCTCAGCGGGGTGACACCGACGATCATCTTGCGGCACTTGGATGGGCCGTCAAAACCGCAGTTATTGAGACTAGATTCCAGATCTGTCAGCGCCAATGCCCGATTCCTGCAGCATGACGTGCTCCTTGAGTCTGACGCCGACGGCAAGAGTACGCATGCTTGGGTACTTGCTCGCGGCATGACTGTGACCGAGGACGGTCAGCACTTCGAGCAGACGGACGAACCCAAACATGCGGCAAACACCGTGTCCTCGCCGTGCGGCGACGCGGTAAAGGATTATCGGACATGCGTTGCGGTGGCGCGACAGGAACTGAAGGCTGGCGGCACGGTTCAGCGCTTTGCGATTCGCGCCAGCGAGAAGAACGAGCCACTCAACGTTATACGGCTTGCCGACGGTTCCGCAGCGCTGGTTGGTCTGGAATGGAGTGCAGACGACCTCGATCGCGTCATCGATCTTAAGGTGCCGAAAGGGGCCGCACGGCTCAGGGCCTGGATTCCGTCCAACAACGGTAATTTCGGCGATGCTGGATTGACCGCAAACCTGCCGGACGAGACGCGAGCGGGCTTTCTAGAGCTGCCGGCAGTTGTCGTGAATGTGCATGGCGTTAGGGAGCCCTTGCTTGTCCTCACGCGTATCACGGCATTAGTGGACGAAGACCAAGCCAACGCGGAATCGGCCAATTCTCAGAAGCTTCAGATGGCGCATCTAGAAACCGTAGTTTCGAAGGTCGAAGGAGGGTCAGGAGAGCCGCTCCACGTCTCGCGTCTCGGAAGCGCACATTGTTCGATTCGGATAAGCGACCAGCTTCTTCTCAAAGACGTCGCGGGAGCGCGACGCATCAGAGAGCACGCGAATCGTGCTTACGATAGGTCGGCGCATGACACTATCGAACCCAGGACGCCTGCTTGGCGGCGCGGACTGCTAGAGGTCGGGCAACGATGGAGGATGAGCCAGATCGTGGTGTCGGAGCCGGACCAAGAAGACCCATCACAAACAATCGCGCTTACCGCGGTGTTCAACGGATTCACCGATATGTCGATCCAGGTGCGGCTGCGGATAGACGAAGCGAGTGCCAAGTTCGACCGGCAACTGGGCGGCAAAGGTTTTGCAGATTGCGAGGCCGGACTCGATACGATGTTGGGTGCGATGCAATGACCAAGCAGACGCGTTTCTCAATCCGACGAATGCCGGGCTGAGGGGAAGCACCAGATGCACATTCAGCCAAACGCCCCTGTGTCCCACTTGATGGTCCAGCGAGTGAACGCCGGATAAGCGACAATTGCCACCACGAACGCCGAGCCGGCGCGCTGCCGGCCAAGGCTCACGTTACCGATATGCCCGCGTGCCGATGATCGGCGCTCAATTTCTGACCCTAGGGAGGCGGTCGCCGGGATCCTGCTAACGTTGCGTTCTCGTGGACGTGCAACATCTTCAGGCGTCAACTGGACCTTTGTCGTTGGCCGTGCGAGCACCTTGCGCTCCGCTATCGCACGGATGCACCGTTTTTGCCGCAAATATCTTTGGGAATCTGCTCATCGCTTGGCTACGGCGGCAGCCAGAAGTAAGCTTCGAGCGCCGCAATCGTGATAACTCACTCGACGGTGACGGTTTGGCTGCCGAAGGTTTGCTCCGCCGAATCAAGCAGGTTGGTCACCGTTACGGATTCAACTACTACTCATGAAGCGTCTTCGGCCGGCTTGATACGCCGTCGTACCCGTTGCCGCAACTGAAGGCACTGGCGTCAATCAAGAAGCCATCGCAGGCTTACGCGAATGGTTGATAAGCAAGAGCCCTGCTTTGAAGCCCCGAACATTTGACGAAAGCTTGGGCTCACTTGAAGAAGTCCCATTGGGACACGGAGGCGCGAATTGCGCTGCACTGAGTAAATGCGGTTGAAAGCTTCGTTTGGGTACGCTTTCTGTCTCAGTCTGCGATGTCGGAAGTCATCCACCATCTGTCACTGACTGAAACCCAGGCTTGCCGAAGGTGTGGGGCCTTCGGGGACGCTATGGCGTGAGAAGGGTCACGATAGCGCGCTCGGCGTGTTCGTTGCTGCAGGGCTGTTTAACGCCGGTGGTTAGCTCCGTGGCGCCGCACATTAAGTGTTGCAGTGCTTTGCCGCTAACGCGCACGGATAAGGCGCACAAGCGAGGAATGACGAGCGCGAAATGCAGGAAAGCAACGAGACCGGATCCCGTTCTGGAACTTGAAAAACAAATAAGCTCGTTTTCGCGTTAATCCCCGGCTGGCAAATATTCTCAGTCGAGAGTACACCTCGAGTGAGAAGGCCCTTAATGAGCTCGTGGGTAGCGCTCGGGACGCCGACGCAGAGTGTGTAGCTATATCGTTGCCGGGCCCAATGAGCGATATACCGATCGCCATCTCAGACGATGGCAGCGGGATGAGCACAAAAAAGTTGAATAACTACTACCTCTCGATCGCGTCGGATCGCCGCGCGAGGCGCGGAGCGTGTACCGCCCGTAACCAGGTTAGTCAAAGGTCGCAAAGGTAGTTCGCGGGACTGATGACAGCATCCATGATGACGGTTGAGACCTGCGCACGAGGAACCAGGACGAGCTTCACCCTGCGACTACAGGATGTGACGAGCGCTGACGATCTTGACCTATTAGACTAGTGCAGTGCAACGTTGAATCTGCACCCTGTCTATGTTTGGATATGGTCATGGGCAAAATGAATCTGACCGAACCTTAATGCGAGCAACTGCTGTCGGCGGCGCGCAGCCGAACGGTGCGTGCGGCGGATGTACGACGCGCGAAGTTGATCCTGATGCTCGAGGACGGCGAATCGCGCGACAGTACCATGCGCACCCTGGGTTGCGATTCGCGCTTCATCGCACGCTGGTCGGGGCGGCTTCTAAAAGACCTGGATCGCAGACTCATGCACTTCATCCGTGAGCACACCAAAAACCCGAAGCCCATCAAATGGAAGTATTACGATCCTTCACGCCGGATCCGGCCGGTGGCAACACAATGACGCAGTCGACTAGCCTTAAATGGCAGTTGATCAAGAACGCGGTGATGGCGGTCTTTGCAAGTCCGATCTAAATACGTGCTCCGTATTCTAGGTGGTCTTCTACGGTGTTCATTCTTTGACTTTTCAGTTCGTTGTCGAATGGCGGTTCAGTCTCTATGGTTTGGTGCAACATGAATTCTTCGATTGAGTCGACAACGATCCAAGAAAGCCGCTAAACGACTGACATTTCGCAGAACGGTGTGGCATAGTGCGACCATCGCAAACATAAGGAGGGCATGTGATGGCAACGCTGAGCGAAATTCAGGCAAAGATCCAAAAGCTACAGGCGCAGGCAGCGGAAATTGCCAAGAAGCAATCGACCAAGGTGCTTGCAGAGATTCGAAATCTGATGGACAAACATGGCGTGACGATTGCCCACATTGAAAGCTACCTTGGCGAATCGGGACGAGGTCAGAAGGCGCCGTCTTCGAAATTATCTGCCACTTACGCAGGAGCAGAGAAATATCGCGATCCAAAAACAGGCGCGACGTGGACTGGCCGTGGCCGCGCGCCCGCATGGATTGCGAACGCCGAGAATCGGAGTCGCTTTTTAATCGAGGCTGATACGACCACGCCGCCGGTCGCCGCTTCGAAGCAGCCAAAAGCTGGGAACTATGTGCGCGGACCGCAGGCGCCAAAGTATCGCGACCCGGAAAGTGGGGCGACCTGGAGTGGCCGTGGTAAAGCTCCGGCATGGTTGGCCAGCGCGAAGGACCGAACAACGTATCTCATCGACAAGGTGACCGATGAGCCTGTGGCGCCAGACGCCGCTCCAGCGAAGAAGACGGCCGCTAAGAAAGTGGCATCGAAGAAGGTCGGCGCAAAGAAGGCGGTGACGAAGAAGGTTGCCAGCAAAAAGGTCGCGACGGACAAGACGGCAGCAAAGAAGGCAGCCTCAAAGACAACAGCCGTGAAGAAGGCGGCAGCGAAGAAGGCCAGAGCACCGGGCAAAAAGGTGTCGGCGAAGAAAGTGCCGATGACTGCAGAGGCCCCGTCGTCCGCTGTTGAAAGCGCAGAGACGAGCACTACTACGACGGCCTGAGCCGCTCCTCAAAGTTGTCAGTTTTTTGCGGGTTCGTCTGCCGTCTCAGACAGTGGAAGGCGGAACATAGCCCTAATCCTATGCGCCTGATAGGCGGAATGACAACAGCGGCGGCCGAAGCTGCTATACCGCCTCAGTCGCAAGGTTCATGAGCCTCTGTTTGGGCCGCCGCAGGGGTGGAGGAGGACGTCTGGCGAGGGAGCCGTCGAGCCACTGTTGTGCGCCCAGCCGAATGTGCCGAGGCTCGCAAGCTGGCGATCCAACTCGTGTTGCGAAACCACAAGTAGCGATAGGTTGCGCGAGTCCGGCTTCGTACGCGCTGTGCGCAAAGCGCGGAGGCGATCGCAGGGGAAATTCGTATTGTTACAAAATTGTTGATGCTTAGCGTTTCGTAGAAACGTTCATCGAATAAAGGAAAATTTGGCTGGAAGGAAATCCGAGAGCGAATCTTGGCCGGAGCTTTTATAGGCGATTAAGCGATTTCGGTGTTATACGTCGATAGTCACGCGTCGGCCGAGCATCGAGCCGCCCGACGTTAATGCCGCTTCTTCCGATTGAAGAGCTCCGGCGGTGACCTCCAGCGTGGACGGGTGCGACCGGTGGCGCGCTGGGGAAATCGGACTACCACGGGGGTAGGTTGAAACAGTCCGTGCGGTGGCGAGGATAGAGCCGCGACCTCGAAGTCTGTCGGAGCCATTCAAATACGATATGGTGGAAGGGGAACCTGCTGTGTTTGGCAGGGGCCCCGGCTATTCCTGGCTACCCTAAAGGAGGATATGCTCACAAAGGAACTTCTTCCGTGAGCATATCTTGCCATTCTCAAAAGAACATGTTTAGCTTTAGCATATGCTCGATCTTAAATAAAATATGCTTGGCTCTCGTCGGAAACGTTTTGTAAGCAGGCCGCTGCGCGGCTGGCAGCCAGGAGCGGATGCTTGCAGCGAGCATCGTTTTCCCGTTGCCGACAAGCAGACGCGTCTTTTAGCGGGTCGCGCGTGTCCGTGCTTCGTCACTGATCTGCTCCGAGGCGAAGATTTTGCATGTTTCGCCTTGGTGGCCACTGCGTGGCTGGTGGCCAACGAGACGATGTCTGCGTCGCGCATGTCGCTCGCGTTGCCGACTAGCGTCTCGGAGATCGGGGCCGCGGTGTAAGCTGTCATTGGTGCTTTCGTTGATCTGCTGTGTGGGGTGCGTTTGAGTCTTCGCGCTAGTGGGCCCGCGCTCACTTAGCATCGCAGCCACCTTCGTGGTCCGATCGCTCTCTCGTGGCGGCATGCGCCGTCAGCCTCTCGACAATGAGGGTGAAGTTCCTCGCTACCGTAGTTCAAGGCCGAACGGCCAGTTTGCTTCTGCCCGATTAACGTAGCGACCGTTGCTTATCGACTGATGCAGCCTCGGCGTCCGCGTCTCCGATGACCTTAAGCGGAACCTCGCCGACACCCATTGCGCGCTCGATGAGCACACTATCGCCTTCGGCTACGAGGAACTCCTGGAGTCGGTCGAAATCACCGCACCAAAGCATTTCGACGTCTTTGTCGCGGGCCACATCGCGATTTGCGGATAGCGCTACTGCGCGAACTTGTAGTCGGCTCGACTTTGCTTGTCCACCGATCTCGACACCGTAGCCAGGTAAGGCTGGCTTCTTAACGACGACGCGGCCATCGCGTGCCCATGCGGTCTCCATGCCGTCCTTGACCTCGTAACCGAGGCGTGTGAGGTTTCTTAGAATCGCGCCGCGTCGTGCGTGTGCTGCCAGGCGTTGCTGCTCTTGCTCCACGACGTTCTTGCATTCCTCCGCAAGCTGGGCAATCGCCTGCAATGACGTCTCGACGCCGCACTGCTGAACGCGAGCAAGCAAATCTTTGACCTCGGCTGACGCGATTATGCTGATCTCAGCCGCGAGCTGTTGCAGTTCTTCGATTGCCGAACGATGTCCACGGGTCGCATCGACAGCACTAGAGAGGTCAAGTATCAAACTATCAAGTAAGAGGTTACGACGCTGCTCGTTTGCCTCGGTTTCGATCGCGCGCAATCTGGCCGAAAATTTTTCAACATCAGCCTCTTCAAGGAACACTTGCGCCTCAGCAATCTGGCGGTCGACGCGGTCGTAAAGAAGGTTGCTCGAGTGCGAAACGTTCGTCGCTTTCCAGTTGCCAAAGTCTTGAGGCGTATCGGTGCCCAACAGCCGGGTCGCAAGCTTTTGCTGCGCCTCGCTGATTGTCCGTGAAGGCTCCAGTACAAGAAGATTGAATCCTTGAGCGAGAAGCGTGTCCGCGTTTGCGACGTTCTCGCCCGACGCGATGTGGTCGAGCTTTGACGCGAGTTCCTGCGGCACCACGATACCTTTGGATTTGAACGCCCCCAATAGTGTTGTCGCGCTATCGCGTCCCTGTCGCCTACGCTTCGCAGCTTGTTCCGCTTTCTCGACCGCAGCACGTTGCCGCCGTCCGACGTCTGCTTTCAGGAAGGCGATCTCATCCGGAACCTTCTTCTGCAGCTCCATGAAAGCATCCTTGGAAATCAATGCAGCGAGTGCCTTACGACGTTCGTGGGTCGCGGCGATCTCCTCAGCTGAAAGCTCTCGAATACGCTGCCCCGACGCTGTCCATGCGGCAATCGCCTGATCGAGCCGGAGTAGATGAGCTTCGCATATAGCGAGAACTTCTTCGCGCGTGACGATTCGCACAACCTTCGGCCCACTCATGCTACGACCTCCGTTTTCAGGGCTGCGTCGATTGCCGCTTTCAGGCGAGCTTTTTCTGCTGCCGGCTCGTGATACCAGGCCTGGGATGAAACGCGATGCAGTGTCGGTATGGCCCGCCGGAGCACGGACGGTCGCCAGATTTCGCGCGCCCTCGCTCTTTGGAGCAGGTGGTGGCGCGGGGCGTCACACTCGATACCGATGGCGTATAAGCCGGTTTCCGGGTCGGCGATAGCGAAATCAAGACCGAAAGCGTCGCCTTCCTGAGCGATAACGGGTGACAGTCCTAGCTCACGCAGATATTCGAGAACGTCCGTCGAAAAGCCGTCGGCTTCGCTGCTTTCCTGCAACTTGAGATGAGCGCGTTCGCTGCTCATGCGGTCAAGAAGCGCTCGCCCGGTTGGGAACTCTCCATTTGAAATCGCGCGTGCATACTCCAGATAGCCTTGGAGGTAATCACGCGGGATGGCCGGCTTACGCTTGGTGTTGATCATGTCCGATATATCCCGGATGGGCATCGATGTCACAAGCACGACTTTCTGTCGAGCGCGCGTCACCGCGACGTTCAGGCGACGTTCGCCACCTTTTTGTCCAAGCACGCCAAAAAAGCGCTTGAAGGCGCCCTGGCTGTTGCGGCCAAACGTAGTCGAAAAGACGATGACATCGCGCTCGTCGCCCTGGACGTTTTCCACATTCTTGACGAACACGCCCATGTCTTCGCCACCGTCAGAGCGATCGCTTTCTTCCCGATAAGCATTTCGGAACTCCTCGTCTTCCTCTGCGCGTAGCTCCAGCCGTTCCTCGATGAGGTTAGCCTGCTTAAGATTGAACGTGACGACCCCTACTGACGGGCGTTGGTCAAAAGGAAGTTTCCAGAGTTCTGCGAGGTATTCGACCACGCGGTCCGCCTCGTCAGAATTCGTCTGGCGTTCATAGATACCGTTGACCGGGATCAGCTCCAATGGCTTGATTTCCCGAATCGTCGCTTCAGGATGCCGGACCGGCACGCTGAGTTCGTTGTCGTAGAACGCGGCGTTCGAGTAACCGATCAGTTCGCGATAGGCAGAGCGATAGTGAATCTGCAAGGTGGTAACGGGGAGGGAACTACGTGCCAGTTGGAGCAGGTCGGGGCAGTCCTTAATTTCGCGACGGTTCCAGGTGTCTTCGAAGAGTTCGCGTTCTTCCTCGGTTGCGTCTTCGTCGGGCTGCTCTCCGTCGTAAATCTCCGTTTCGTCGCTGTCCGTGCGACCCGAAAAGAACTTGGCCGGCGGCATCTGCTTTTCGTCACCGCTCACGACGGAGACGCCGCCGCGGAACAGCGTGGGAATGGCGTACTCAACCGGCATCTGTGACGCCTCGTCGTAGACCACTGAGTCAAACAGATTCGACTTAAGCGGCAAAACGCGGCTGGCCACGTCCGGATTCATCATCCAGACCGGGCGCAGTGTCATTAGGCCAAGGCCGGCGCCAAGTTCGACGAACTCCCGCAGACGACGAGAGCGTCTGCCGCTCAGCCGGGTGACGTCCTCCCAGTCGCGCACCGAGCCAAGCTTGCTGCGGTCAATCCCGTTGCGAAGGACTTCACGATTGAGTTGACGCATTTCTTCGTCGGCACCGGCCAGTGCTTCAACCTTTGCGACGGTCTCAGTCTGGTTAAGAAGCAATTCTGGGTTCTCCTGCTCAAAGCGACGCTTCCATCCCAGTCGTGCCTCTCGATTGATGAGGCGTCGCACTTCCCAATCGAGATCTTTGGGCGGAACACTCGCGAGAGCTGTCTCGTGGGTTCGCATGACTGCAAACAGCTCAAGCGCTTGCGCATTGAGGTGCTTTGAACGTGCGCGGAACTGTTGATAAGCGGCCAGCGTCGGCAGCGCGTCGTTGATACGGTTTAGGGGCGCCTGGTAGCTCACGTTCTCCGCAATGGCGCGGCGACAGGTATCAACCAGTTCTGGCGAGATCCATTCCTCAAGTCCGCTCAGCGCGTTGAGGCTGTGCTGGCGAGCGTTGTAACGAACGAAGGCTGTCTCAAATCCGTCAAGCAGCTGTTTCACGTGAGACTGATCGCCCGTCATCACCGCCGAATCGAATTCGTCGCCGCGCGGAGCAATTGCAAGATGCTGCGCGAGCTCGCGTACCTCTTCGAGCTGGCGCAGGCGGGCGCGGCATTCTTCGGCAAGTGTCGGCCCGCATGCCGGTTCTACTGTATCCAGGTGCAACGAGCGGCTCGTAGCGTTCAACGCTTCGCGCTTCGGACGCCATTGCTGTTCAAGGCGCGCCGCCGCCAGCAGCACACGAAGCGGATCGTCAGTCGTTGGAGCACAACAGTTCGCAAGGTATTTTTTCAGCCCGCTGCGTCGGATGTAGGTCGCGGGATTGAGTCGACTGAAAAACGTCGGCGCTCTGGTGGCGAGTGCAGCGCGTGCTTCGATGTCGTTGAGTTCTGCGCTGCCCAGCTGCGTGAGCGCCGGCGAGAGCGTCTTGTCGAAGGCCGAACCATCGATTTCCAGCAGCGCTTGATGGAGTTGCTTAAGCACGGCGTAGTGCTGATGACCAAGTGCGTCGGCTTTGTCGGCCGGTCGAAACAGGGGCAACCATTGGGCGAGACGCTTGCGCTGGGTCTCGTCGAGGCTCACGAGGCGGCCTGCGTTTGTCTCGAGCCACGCTCGATACGGCGCAGGGTCGTCAACATCAAACCGTGCCGGATGGGCGGCGAGGGTATCGACACGTAACTGCTCAGCCTCGCGGAAGCTCGCGAACAAGGCGTTAAATTCCTCGACTGTTGCAGGATCGGTCGCAAACGACTTCAACTGTGGGAGCGCGCTACCTTCGAACTTGGCTGGGAGCCAATAGCGGGCGAGCGGGGCGCATTGCTCCTCGAGCGTTGTCAACGCAGAGATGTCCAGCCCAGCAAGCTTTGCTCGAAGCTGCGGAACGCTAACAGGTGCCGACCCAGCCTCAAGCTGGATCAACTCGCCGAGCAACGCGCGATAGCTCAGGCCCGTCGAGTCGTCTACTCGATGGAGCGCTTGATGTTGGCGATCGAGTTCGCCTTCCAGCGTTTCGATTCTCGCTGCCATGCGTTCGCGTTGGCGCACCCAGGTATTGTCAAACGACGAACCTCGAATGATGGCGTCAAGTTGCTCCCGGACAGCCCTGATCGTCGGCTCGCGGTCTTTGTTCACGTCATTGACCATGACGATGCGTTCACCTAGCCCTTCCGCAACTAGCCGCTTGTGTACCACCTCCAATGCGGCGTGCTTCTGGCACACGATCAGCAGACTCTTGCCGCGTCCAATCGCGTCCGCAACCATGTTGACGATGGTCTGGCTCTTTCCGGTTCCGGGAGGGCCCTCGACGAGGAGACCTGGGCCTTGCCGAGCCTGCATGATTGCAGACTCCTGCGACGGGTCACTGGCGACAGTCAGAAAGCGCCCGATTTCATTGGCTGACGCTTCGGGTGGCTCGTAGGCCGACTTATCTTTGAGTCGGAGCATCGATTCGAGCGCAGTCCCGGAGGGCGACAGTACCTTCAGTTGGCGCAGATCTTCACCGATGGCCTGGCCGGCGAAATCCACGTGGAAGAAGACGCCGGCACACGCAATCCGAAGTTCGCCCACCGGCACGTCGGCCGTGGGAGAGGGCAGGGCGCTGAGCTGACGACGATCGGAATTTGCAAGCAACCCAAATGCGTCGACCACGTCGGCGAGTTTGAGCGCCGAGCGTCCGAGTACATCGTCCGCTGCGCTCCGCCATGCCTTGACCGAGTCCCGGCCGAGCAAACCTTCGAGCGCCGGGTTCAGCCGCACTTCCTCTCGCTCTCCGTCGAATGCTAGCGCAACCTGACCGCGCGCGCCCAGCTCCATCACAAGCTTGACCGGCCAGAGCAGAACGGGCGCAATGCGCGGGCGCGAACCGCTCCGACCATCCTTGTAGTGCAGGAACGGGAACCCGAGGTAGAGGCCGTCAATCCCGGTATCCCGCTTGTACAGAGAAGTTTGTCGGAAGAGTGTATTCAGCCGGTTTTCCAGCGTCGTATTCGCGCCGAAAACCGCAGGGTCTACCGAAACCGACTGCGCATTGCGCTGAAGCAGGTGCTCAAGCAGCGCCGCGCTCGAGTAACGCTCGCCGTTCAGTTCGTGGACATCAACCCGGCCAGTCGTTTTGCCAATGGTCATTCGCACCAAAGGGCCGCGCAACACAGTCGTGGCGACCTTCTTCTCGAAGAACTCCAGGATCTGAGATACGTATTGCTGCTTTTGCGGCTCCAACCACTGCTCCGCAGGCACTGAAAGCAGGACAAGCACCTCATGAAGCGGCAATCGGCGTTCAAGGCGGAAGTGGTCAGCCCACTCGTCAATTGACCGATTCCCGGTTCGAGCGAAGCCCGCGATCCGGTCGTCAACCTTCCGGAAGAGCTCTGACCGGGCAATCGCAAGCTCTGCCCGAGCAACCTCCCGGTCGAACGCAAGAACGTGTTCCCGCTCGGCTACGTCAGCGGCCTGGTTAAGAATCTCCTCAACTGACCGGAACTGCGAGATCTTTGCGCTCAGAAGAACGATTAGGTCTTCCTCGCTGACAATTTTGCGCTCTGAGAGTGATAAAAGGCCCGAGTGAGTGGAGTCGGGCAGAAGGAGCCGCCGCTCTTCCCATTGCGCTGCCAATTGAGCTCGTGAGGTGGAGAGCACCGCGACGCGCACCATCTCCTCGTCTAGCTCGATGGCGTGATTGTGCGCACGCATGCGGACTTCCTCGGCCCGCCGCCGAAGGCGCGAGAGCCACGTCTCTGTGTGCAGTCGCTCGAGGAACAAGGGTACCGAGCCTGTCACGAGGTCATAGCCCTCAAGCGGGTTTCGAAGCAGCCATCCTGGCGTGACTATGTCGCCGCGAAGGATGAGTGGCATTTCCGGGTTCAGAAGCTTGAGCGCGATCATCAGCCGGCAGTCGTCGTCAACGCCGTCAACCTGTGCAGCCTGACGCAGGCCTGCGAGCTCCTTAGAAGGAAGGCCAGCTTCTTCCGCCCAGGTGACAATCACGCCACGATTAAGGTGGTCGCGGGCTTCGTCCCAGTTCCCGCGTTCCGCAGCCGCGAGTGCAAACACGGTGGGCTTATGATATTGCCGTGAGCCGAGTGAGATGCTTGCGCCTTCAGCCGTATCAGTCTCGGAAGTCACCGCAGATGGCGCATCGACGTGCTTGCCTTCGAGCCAGTCCTTGACCTGCGCCCACTGCCATCGCTGATGGCGGTCACGCGCTAGCAAACCGCGGAGAAGAAGGTTAAGAGCGGGATCAAGGTCGTCCGGGAGTGTGACCCCGTTCGCCAGCACGTGGATCAAAAACGCACGTGGATTGATACCCTCGAAGCATTTTCCCTCGGTCAACTGCTCGAGCAGGATCATGCCAAGGCTCCACCAGTCGGAAGCAGCAGCAACACCGCCGGCGATGGCTTCAGGCGCCATGTAGCGGGTCGTTTCGAGCGGAGAAACGATGTCGAGGTCGAATTCCGACAACCGTGCCGAGCCGAATCCGCTGATCACGAGATCGAGTGGCTCGCGACTCCGCACAAGCAACGTGCCCGGCCGAAGGTCCCGATGCCGCAAGCCAGCCTCGGAGAAAGAGTTGAGCGCCTGTCCGAGTTCGTCTACGACATGGCGTATCGTCGCCATGTCCCGCACTGCGATACCCACGTCGGCAAGTGTGCCACCACTGAGCTCTTCGGCGACTTCATAAGCCCGCGTATTCCAACGACCGGTCTCGATGATTTCAGGGACGTGCTCACGCGGAAGGCGACGGACAACGTCGTAGACAGATGGGTCTGGCTCGGCACCGTCGCGGTAGAGCGTCAGAACCGCTTGTCGGTTGGTATCGCAGTGCTGCACTACATAGCGCTCTCGTACGCCGTCGGTACTAGAAATCTGCCTGAGAACGCGCCACCCGCCAATTTGAGTCTCGGTCGTCTGCGGCAACGTCGTTTCATCGTCTCTGACGACGCGCTCGGCTTCGTCTGCGCCCCGATCATGGGGAACGTCGTCTGCTGCCGTGGCGGGGTCGGCCCCGCACTCTAGGCACATCAGGTCACCGTCATTCATCGGGTGCCCGTTAGTGCACAGCAGTTGGGGCTCGACCTGCGCAGAGCGTTCTCCTTCGTTGCGGTTGTTTGCGTGTTCGGCAGTGACCACCTCCTGGGGGCGCCACCCCGGCGCTCGAATCGGCAGGCTGGACAAGTCCCAGTTGCACGTGGCTCCGGCGACGGTGCCTGCGCAGAACCATTCCTCTACAGACCGCTCGGTCTTGCAGTTCGGGCAAAAACGCATCATTGCTGACATTTCCTGTCTTATCGGTTTTGCGCTTTGTCGGCGCTGATCTGGACGCTGTGGCCCTGATCGGTCAATAGGTCTCTCAAACGATGAAAATCGTTTCGGTTCGGTATCCCCGCGAACCAGACGGTACCGTCCTCGTCAAACATGACGTCCAGCGACTTATCGCTCTTGCAAAGGTCGCGTTGATATTGCGAAAACCTCTCCCGACCGAGCTCCGTGAGGAAATGCAAGCGCTGGTTATCGCTACCTCGCAGCGGTCGCGTGTGTGGAGCATCAAGTTCAAATGGGTCGGTGATGAGCGCATCGATCAAACCGTCCGTCTGCGCAAGAATGCCTGCGAGCGACTCGATAGGGTGACCGCTGTAGACGAGAATATCGCCGGAAGACATCTCGCGCAGCGCGCGAACGAGCGCGACGAGGGCATCGGGCTGGTCAAAGGGCTCTCCACCCGAGATGGTAAAACCGTCCGCGTGCGGTAGCCATGGGCATACTTGCTCCAGGACGAGTTCGAGAGTGGCTTCTCCGCCAGTGACGGCCCATGTATCTGCTGAGATACACCCCGGGCAGCGAATACTGCAGCCTTGAAACCATATGCCGATACGTTGCCCCGGCCCCAACGACCTGACGGGAAAGTGCAAGCGCGACAGATGGATGTTCATGGCCTAAAGCTTTTGCAACTGAAGCTCACCGCTTGAAATACCTGTAATCAGGAACCGGTCACCCGTTTTCGCGTCCTGGTCAAACAGGCCTCGCGCGAGCGGATTGATAAGGTGGGCCTCGATTTGGTTACGGATTCCACGACCCCCATTCGAGAGGTCGCCGAGGCACCGTTGCTGAAGCGCCACTCTGGAGGCTTGATCGAGTTCGACGGCCATACCTTGTGATGCAATGTCCTCAAGCACAACGCACACCATCTGGTCGAAAATCTCTTGCGCGACGTCGTACCGGATAAAGTCGAAGACGATGATGTTCTCGCCGATCCGGTTAAGAATTTCCGGCCGGTTAAGCACCATCTTGAAGTGTCGCTCGATCTCGCCGAGCACCTTTTCCTCCATCTCCTCAAGGGAATCGCTGGCAAGCGCGTTAGGCACGCGTTGGCCCAATTCGTCTTCGCGGTAGATCCCGAGATTAGAGGTGAAGATGATCAATGCCTCGGAAAAGTAGACCCTGTCACCACGACCAGACGTGAGCACTCCATCATCGAGAATCTGCAGGAACTTGTCGAGAATCCGTGGATGTGCCTTCTCGATTTCGTCGAAAAGCACGACGCTAAACGGTCGCTCTCGAATCGCGTTCGTCAATTCGCCGCCAACGTCATAACCGACATAGCCGGGCGGCGCACCGATGAGGCGCTGGTCTGAATGCTCCGAGCTGAATTCGGACATGTCAAAGCGAATATAGGCGCTCTCGTCGCCAAACAGAAGACCGGTGAGTGTTTTCGCGAGTTCGGTCTTTCCAACACCAGTTGGCCCGGCGAGAAACGCGACGCCGCGCGGCCGGTTGCCCTTGCGTTGCGAACCCACGCCGGTCATCGCACGCTTGACAAGGTCGAGCATATGCGTTACCGCATGAGCTTGCCCTTTCACGCGCTTTCGGATAACGGGTTCTGCATTGCGTATCTTCTCGCGCTCAATCAGAAGCCACGGGTCCTCCGTCACGCCGACCTTGTAACGCCTCACGGCGTCAGAGATTTTCTCGATGGAGACGTTTTCGACTCTGGCGAGCGTAGCGATCGCATTCATATCGGCTAGCAACAGGCCCTCGCTTCCGTCGACAAAAGCCGACTCGGCTTCCTCGAGGGTCGTCGACGGAGCTCCCTGCGAGCCTGGTACACCGCGCAGAAGGGCGCCCGAAAGAGCACGCCGGGCGGCGCTGTCGGGTTTGGATACCGGGATATGTCGGATTCGCGGGTTGCCGATGAGCAGCCAATCGGGCAAGTCGCCTTCCTTGTCGACGACCCAGATCACGGTGTTAAAGAAGGGACGTCGTTGCTCGCCTGCCGGACGAGCGCTAACCGCGTGCGCGAGCACAAGTGCCCGCGTGAAGAGGTTGTGTTCTGCCGCGCTCAAAGACTCCGTCCGAACAGCGAGTCGCGAGGCGAAGTCAACGACTAGCGCTATTGGTGGTCCGGTCAGGGCGGTAAGGCGCTCAAGACAAGCCGCAAGCGCATCGATCCCGCCTGGCGCGGCATCCCCGACCGGCGTCAGACCGAGACGTTGTAACGTCTCATCGCCGCGCTCAACAGGAGGAACGCGCCCTTCGGGAACAGCAAAGCCGGACACCGGGTTCCAAACCACTAACTGTGCGTAACCCACCTCCCTGAGATTGTCAGCCAGCGCGCTCACGAGAGGCTGGGCCGTTACCACCCCGGGTGCCACCTCACAGGCCTGGAGGTCGCGAACGTTTCCGGACAGAACGAACTGGCTCTTCAATGGCAAAAAGCGCAACAGATCCCTTAACCAGCGGGGCTTCACATAGGCGGACATGGCTTCGCGAAATGCTTGGAAATAGGCCAAAACGTTATCATAGCCGGTGCCCTGAGTGCCTTTACGGGCGCGGCTTTATCAAATCCACGCTGAATCGCCGCATAAAAGGGTCGAGGCGTGGCCGAGCGTCCGTGGTCACTGTCAGAGGCAACTCTCAAGCCGGCTCTGGGCTCAATATATCGCTCCCATCCAGCTGATATTGCTCGATGATGCGTTGATTGTAGTCGTCGAGATAGGTCTGCAAATCGCGGCGGCCGACTAGTCGTACTGCGGCGGCGCCGGCGAGCTCGATAGCCGATCTCGTGAAGTACGAGTTTGTGACCACCATAGCTTCGTCACACCCATAGAAGCTCTTCGCAGAGATAGCCTCTTGCACGGCGGCATTGCCCACGCTTCCTGAATAGTTTTTCGCTTGAATCACGATTTTCTTGCCGAACCGGCTGACGAACAGGTCGGCGCCTTGGTCGCCACTCAGCTTCGTCCCCTCTACATCATACCCAGCGGTGCGGAACACTTCTCCCAGGAAAGACTCGAAATCGTACCCGTTCATTGCGTCAACGTGGTACATCGTGACGAATCGAGACGGGTCAAAATGTTCCAGTTTCGTAGCTAGGCGCTCGACGAGGATGTCGAAGTGGATCGTCTCGCATCGGCGCAACCAAGTTTGAATGGTCGACCAAGGAAGCAATGGCGTACCGAAAGTTGAGGCTGCCTCGCCAACATAGTCAACTTCGGGGTGACGAATATCGTTGTCCCACAAGAAGTAAAAGAAGAGGCTGAGGTCATCCCTGAAGCTCGTGCCTGCTTCTGCGATCCAAGAACGAAGTAGCTCCATCAACGACCCATCGGTCATGCGGCGCGAAATTTCGTTCGAGAATCCGAGATAGGCGGTATTGAACCCGGTCGTCAGCAGCAGCTTTTCGAGCAGATGCGGAAGTTCTTCGAGTTCGTGGAATCCCTTACGGATCAGGACTTCTCGGAATAGCTCTCGATTGGAGTAGGAGCCATTGAGCCGCGCGCCGGGAGTTTGTGCGTCATTAGACTGTGCCTGCTCGTGGTTAATTGTATGGAAGAAGTTTGCGAAGTATGGCTTCCTGAGTTCAGAGTATTTCTGCAGCACGGCGCGGAGCAAGTCGTTGAGCTGCGCCTGTTCTTTCTTCTTCCCAAGCAAGTCTTTCAGGAAGCCCTTAGTTTGATACTGAAATTCCGGATAGAAGGACGGGTCGAGGGGAACCTGGACCGATTGAGATGTTTGTTTTCCGGCTTCGGGAGTCGCTACCAGGGCGCACCACGGGCACTTGATTTCGAACGACGTTTTGCTGCAAGAGGTGCATTTGTAGATCACGGCGCGTCTCCATCGTCGAGTATGCGTGCGGTGGTGAAAGGTTGTCTGTTTAAGCGAAGCGACCGGGCTTAAGTCGTCTTGCGCTACGCATGGCTGACCCGCTTGGTTCGGGTACGTTACCGCGCGCTGAGCAGCCAACGCTAAGGCACGGCATATTCTTCGTGCCCTCGCAGATCAATTAACGTCAAGAGCGCCTCAAACTTTAGTGTGTGGCCCAAATATTTTCAGTCAGATTGGTCCGACAACGTTGGGCCGATGGCTTTCCATGGTTTCCGGCGCGCATCGCATCTTTACTCGGCGTACTCGTGCATTTGAACCGCTGCGGCGCGTTCAACCCGCAGGCGATTCCGGACGCAAAAATCGGCGGCGTCTGCAGAAGTGTGTATCCGCACGACTACGTGAAGACCAACACTGTTTTCAAGGTCACTAAATCGAGCCTGCCGCAGCACCGGGCGCTTCGGGCCGAGATCTTCGCGTAGCGTGCGGCCGACATACGACGTGCGGAACAGGTCGCGCCGCCTCAGTTCGGGTGCACGCAGTATCGTGGCCAGGAGTGCGCTTGCGAGCGCTTCGCCCTGGCTGCCGGGCGCCCCCAGTCTTCGCGTCGTTGACGGAGGTCTAGATGCGAGCAATGACTGCTTCGCCCGCGGACTTCTTCGGCCGTGATCGCGCCGGGGCCCGTCCGTGATAAAGGCAAGGCGCACGAAATTCGCACAGTCACCCAACAAAAGGCCATTTTAGAGCGGCTACTCTAAATGAAAAAACTGTGCTCGTCTTAACTCGATTTTCTCAATTTGAGAGTTGGCGGCGTCTTTCACCCGGCTCTGGGGGTATTCAATTTATCTCGCGGCGGCAATAAAATTCGTTTCAGTCGTCGCACGCTTTGAAAAATCAAGACCGACAGCACAGTAAAAAGCGGTCTCTATTGCCGAAGCATTTTTTAACCCGAATGAAAACTTCCAAGATGCAGCCATGTTTTGAAGGTCCTTAGCCCGCGTTTGATCGAGCTATACGAACTTGTATCGAAGCAGCAGCGCCGGCTCGAGTACCGCGTCGGCGTCAGCAGAGATGCAGTGGCGGCACGTCTTCGTGCCAAACAAACCCTCAAACATGGATAGGAAACACAATGAAAGGCATCGCAGTTTTTGACATGAATCCCAGTCTCATCGCGATGGGACGCTTGGAGTCGCTGAACTCGCTAGGTTGGAGGCCAAAGGCATCCATCGGTCTGCCCGGCGACACACCGGTGCTTAAATGCCCGGTTGCGGCCGTCGACGCAGATTGCTTCCGCATTCAGAACGCCGACGTCAACTTCGGCTTTGGCACCATTCAACTGAAAGCGGGGCTCGTCCAGTCCATCCGCGTGCAAGTCAACGACGTGCAGATTTTTTGGCTAACGGATATGACGGACCCGGAGGTTTGGTCAGCAATCGACAAGTGGAGGAGGGCCAAACATGCTCTCGTCCAGTTCGAGGTTCGCGGCGAGCCGGGAGAGAAAAGTCACTCGGTATTTCTCAAACCAGGTGTACCGCTTGGTAGCTACCGTAACGAGGCCTTCCGCGACGCGCCGCCTCCGCCAGCGGAACATATTTGGCGCGCGATGACTGACTTGGCCGACAGCGGAATGCTGCAGCAGCAGGCGGAAACCGATATTGAGGGAATTCCTCTGCGGCGAGTCTTCGTCAATGTGTTGTTGACGGAGCGGTTTAAGGCATGTGTCGACGAGAGCAAGCTTGTCGAGATGCCGATGCATGTTCAGCCGGTCTTCCGGCAGGCAATCGTCTACTGAGGCCAAGTCTCACGTTCTTAAAACGCGCGGCCAATGGTCGCGCGTTTTTCCATCGTTGAATAGACCGAACTTTCAGAGTTCCGGATCGGCCCAGATCTCAACTGGCGGCGGCGCTTTTTCGACTACGTCTCACAGCCTTGCACATCAAAGCCGCAATACGTTTCACCATTGATTGTGGTCTGGCAATGCTCCATGTTAGAGCGTCCATTCGTTCCTTGCAAACATTCGCTTCCAACTACCGTTCTCTTTTGAGCGATTACCTCGCGGCACTCCTGCCTTGAGGAACAGCGAGCGCCCGTGCTCTCCCGGCTCGCCGAGTACATCGTAAGCGGTCCTTCAACTACGCCTCTGCGGTTTTCGGGCGCGTGTCCGACGTGCCGAGAGTTCTGAGGAGCTGGCAATGCTCCGCCGTCTGACTGTGGCAATCGACGACCCGTCGAAGCGAGCGTCGCATACGCTGCAGGCCTCGGATCTTGCCCTCTATGTCTTCAAGGTGGCTTCGCGTCATACGGTCTGCATTCAAGCACGGTTGATCGGGGTGATGGGCGAGCGCGAGCAGTTCACGAATCTGATCGATCGTGAAGCCGAGTTCGCGCCCGCGCCGGATGAACGCGAGACGTTCAACGATGGCATCGTCGTACTGCCGGTACCCATTGCCCGCGCGACTCGCGGCAGGCAATAAATGAACTTTCTCGTAGTAGCGGATCGTTTCGATATTGACGCCGGAGAGCTGGCTCAGCGTACCTATGCGATAGGTGATGGTCATGGCTTGACCCTGTAGTAGCTACAGGGTTCAGCATATCCCTTTCGGAATCCACTGGAGGTCGCCATGCCGGGAAGTTGCTGTGACCGCCGTCAGAACGACCCGAGCCCGCCCCGCGAAGGCTATCGGAGATTGCTCTGGATCGCGCTGGCAATCAATTTCCTCATGTTTGCCGTCGAGTTGCTGTCAGGATTTCGCGGAGGATCCGTGTCACTGCTGGGAGATTCGCTCGACTTCCTCGGCGACGCGGCCAACTACGGAATCAGTCTTTCTGTGCTGGGCTTGAGCGTGGCCGCTCGCGCACACGCGTCACGGTTGAAGGCAATTTCAATGTTGTCGTTCGGCGCCTGGATACTCGGCATAGTATGCTGGCACGCCCATACCGGCCGCATACCCAGCGTGCCTACTATGGGCGTGGTCGGAGCGTGCGCACTCTTCGCGAACGGTGCGGTGGCCGCGCTGCTATTTAGGTACCGGGAAGGCGACAGCAATATGCGCAGCGTCTGGCTCTGTACCCGAAACGACGTACTTGGAAACGTCGCGGTTCTGCTTGCTGCGCTCGGCGTATTCGGAACAGGGTCGGCATGGCCCGATCTAATTGTTGCTGCAATCATGTCGACCCTGGCGCTGACCTCCGCAATGCACATCCTGCGTCAGTCGAAAGCCGAACTGCGCGACGGCGCTGAACGAAGGGAGGTTGCAGGGAGGCAATAACTCACGTCACCATTTTTCCATCCAGAGGAGCCAATGGCGAGTTCCGTGGGACGAGTGCAGCGCATTCGTCGATGATCTTCGCATCCGGCAACTGCTCGAACAACCAGCGAAGAGCGGGACAGGGCTCGATGCCATTCGACGTTGATAGGGATGCGCCCAACGCTGCTATCAAAGATCGCGCGATTAGCAGCGCAGTCACGCGACAGAAATGAGGAGTTAGGGCAGCCAGGGCATGTGACGCTGTAATCGCATCGTCACATCCTTGCAGCCCTCTCAGGCGTTCTGGTCACCTTTTTGCCGCTCAGCCAATACCCGGTTGCGCCAGGTACGGGCAACGCTCGTTCCAATCCTCTCGAACTTAATCCCACTTGCAATGCGCTCGAGGCAGTGCAATTCCTGCAGAGCGCCTTCGCCGCAACGTTTGCCAAGCCGTTCTGCAAATCGCAGCTCTGCTTCGAGCTTCCGCTTGCGAAGCTCCGCGCAAATCCAATCGGCGGCTGCTTGCCATTCAGTTGGACGAGCGTGCTTTGGGACACCCATCATCATCTCAGCATTCGCTTCGTCGAATGCATTGGAGTGCAAGACTTCTTCGACTTCGCGCAGTACATCATCAGCACTCCGGTTCGGCTCCTGCACGGCAGAACGCCAATTGGGAAAGCGCTCTGAGATGGCCTCGACTAGCGCTGGCATGTCGAAGTCGCGCCAGAATCTCGGTAGCGGCCTGTACGCAAATTCGAACGCGAAAAACAGGTGGCCCGCGTTCACGTCGGCGTCTCCGAGGCCACAGTCGTTCATGAAGTCGACAATGGTTCTGTACACTTCATTGTGAGTGTTCGTGGCAGCTTGTTGGTTGGGGTCTTTGATGCTCATCATGTTGTAAGTTGTGAGAGAGGGCCACGCGACTTCGATGACGGGTTTCCGATGCTTGAACTCGCGCGGGCCGATCTTCGTTTGACGAGGAGGTGCGCGACGGTCGCTCGCGCACGCCGAACTCAATACTCGTAATACTCTTCGTTTCTTCCGAGGAGGTCATCGAAAGTTGTGTCGCCTCGATGCACGATGAATGGCGTTACGTCCAGCTCGCATAACGCTTTACCGTCAGTGACCTGCAACAACGCGACTGCCATGCTCGTTAAGCTGGTGCATGGAAATCCCGCGAATCCATGTTCAGGGTTAATGTCCGGAAATGGCGGTTTTTCTGTGCCCGTGATGATGTCCGTGAGCGGATTCTCAGTCGGTTTGGCTCTTTTCGGGCCTTCGGAGCTCGCACTCAGACGACTCTTGACAACCTGGGCTAGAGCATCAAGCCAGTCATCAAGCATTGAACGACGGAACGCGTCACTTTTTGCCTCCGCGGACTCGCCGGTGAAATGCAGGTGTTTAGATTCCGATTGTTTGACGACCGTCCTGTAGTATTCCCATCGCTCTCTCTCCAAGGTGCCAAGGTCGTATCCGGCGCGTGCCAGCCGTCGGCGGAGGGCATCAGCCGTTGTCGAGAATACGAATTCCACGTCGACCGTCTCTGCGACATCAGTGAATGGCAGCCCATAGGTGAGCGGGTTTAGGCGCTGTTTGTTTCGGCACCGAATGATTTTGTCCTCTGGACGGAAGTACCACGGGTCGTATCGGTCGACGGTGGCTGTGAGTGGATAACCACCGATGGTGGTCTGTGCGATGCAGTCCATTTGATGTCTTTATTCAGTTGATAATCAAGAGATGCCTTGCCAACGAGAGAGTCTTCCTATGTGAGCTCTCGCGCTAGGATCGCCTTGAGTTGTGGGCACTTGTCAGATACTAAAATTTCGTCGCGGAAGCCGCGAGAATTCAAATATCCTCGTACTCAGGTTCATTCTTTTGGTCGAGCTTTTTTCGAAGCAACATGTCGTCGAACGAGGTGTCGCTATCGTGTTCCACGAACATCGATACCTCCTGTTCGCAGATTGCTTCTCCTGGAACCACCTCCAACAACGCGACCGCCATGTTGTTCAGCGAACTACACGGAAACCCGAAGAGACAGTGCTTTGACATCAGGTCGCCATCTGGTTCATCGCGACCACTTATAATGTCAACCAGAATATTCTCGGGCCGAGCGAACTCAAAGGCATTGCGCCCAACGCGAGTCACGCCAATCTCGACAGTCTTCGAGAGTGCATCTAGCCAGTCGTTCAGCGTGGCGGCCCGGAATGCGTCAGCACGAGCCTGCGCCCTTTCACGGTCGGGATAGGTCCTGAAGAACATCGTGTCAGGCAGCCGGCAAACGGCATGGTAATACGCCTGAAACTCTTGCTCCAGCGTTGTCCGGGTGAAGCCGGCACGGCCGAGACGTCGGCGGAGGACATCTGCGGTCACCGAGTATGCGAAGTCACGGAATATATAAGGGACATTTGAGCCGGGGTTATCCGTTGCAATGGCCCGAATAACCCTATCCTCTGCCGTGAAGTGCTCCCACACTGTGTAGGAGCGTCTCATTACATAGAGTTCGTGCCCGCCAATGGTGATTTCTGAGCTGCAAGTCATGCATTAGCCTTTGTAAATGAAAAGTGCGACGATCGAACAGATGTGATGTCCCGTTAAGACGGCATCGCTCTGGCGCGTACGTCCTCGAGTCTCGACAGGCGAGTCGAAACCGCGCGCCGATGGGGCGTGCTTGAGGACGCGATCTGGGCGAAATCGGCAGTGGAGCCCAAAGGCCGATTTGCGGGGCATTCTTCAAAGGCGAACGCAAAGACTTCCTCCGCTGCTGGAGCGGCGCGACGGGCTCCGTTTGGGCGCCTTTGTCGATGGAAGTCGTCGAACGACGAATTAACCGAGCGTCCACTCGGAGAATCGCAACGTTCGATGCGTGCATTATAGCGTTTAATTCTGTCAAGTTGCAACTTGTTAGCATTAAATTATATAAAATAACTCGATTGATGGAAAATGTGCCTGTAAATAAGCGGCATTTTTAGGGCGGGCGGGCTGCTGTTTTGATGGGCGCGCGTTGACCACGAAGGGGCCTGTGTCAGCCAGTCGCTATGCTGGGCTCTGAGTCGCTGATTGCGTGCTGAGGAGCGCGGCGCGTTTCCCGAAGAAATCGTGTAGGCGCGCGTGAGGTCAGTTAGCGCGTGCTGCGGTGAATGCACATGCGCATCGGCCGGCCAGAAGGTTTGTGCGCTGTTGCACCACCCACAGAGCAGTTGCGCAGAGGCGGCAGCCAGGAATGCGGCGTCGGCTTCGAGAACCGCCAAGGGGGCGCGTTGAAAAAGAGCGCGCCTTTACGCACAGGGGCGCCGGCGAACGCAGAGCGTCGCCCCTTGGCTGCCGATCCGGAATGCATTGAGATGAAAACCGTGACGACCTAGCTCCTTTTTTGAATGTCGTCACGCGGTTGCGCAGGACCCGTGGTCCTCCCGTCAGAGCACGTGTGCCCGCGACGCATCTATTGCCGACTGCCTTGCTGGCTACGTCGACGCGCGCTCGCAATCGAGATTAGAGGAAATTGCCTAATTGCAAAATCGGCTGATGATTAACCGTAATATTTCTGACTGGCTATTTTGGGGCGTCATTTGGATGCAATAGGGAGCTTTTCAACCCGACGCTTGGGCATTACACTGCGAAACATTCCTGATTCAACGATTCACGACGATTATCAGATTCAGTTTTTCAAAAAAATTCGCGAAGTTGAATATTTTAATACCAATACATGTTTTGCATCATGACTGCGCGCAAAATTACTTTCCTAAGCCCCTGCGTCGCACGAGAAGCGCATCGGTTTCGCCGTTCCCTTGATCTCACGCGCACCGATGAGCAGGTTCAATCGTGCCGTCGACGCGTTCACATACCAAAAGGGAATGAAACAAATGTCTGTAATTTTCGTTGCGTGCAAAGGCCTTACGAAGTTCAATGGAATCGTTGACGACGAATTTCGCCGTTTGCACCTTGATGAAGACGCCGTTGAAGTAGATAGCAGCAGTGACTGGCCATACCTTGCCGATGGACTCGAAGTTGGCGCCGCCTACATGTATGAAGAAGATTGTTGGTTCGGCGGTTTCGGGAAGGAGCGACGATTTAATGCCAATTTAGAAAAACTCGCTAACTTCGTTGCTTATGACTGGCGCATGCCGGGGGCCGATGAGACGGGTCCGTTTCGAGAACTGTTTCGGTGGGGAGGCGAGGGGATGATTGGACCAATCGCTGCCGCGAAATTAGCGGCTGACTTTACCGACTATCAGGAGCGTGCTCAGGCGCTGAAAGACGAGGAATTTTACGCTTTCTACCGAAATATGCGCGCGATGTTTGAATTCGCAATGAACGATGGTTGCGTATTCCACCGATGCTCGTGAGCAGACTACGTTTGACTTGATAAACCGGTCAATTCGACTCCCAACTCGGCGCGGCGTTATCGTGGTGCGTTGGTGGGTGTGACCGCATACCGCCGCCCAACCGAAGAATCGCCCAACTTCCAAAGACGGTCGGTCGTTCCCCATCGATGAACTGATCGTCGGCATCGCGACGTGCCGGGGCCGACTGCCAGTCGCCGATCGATTGCGTTGTCGCGGATGTCATTCGATCGCGTGCAGTGGAATTACCCTGCGGATATCGCAGAGCCGTTGGCCGTCGATTGTGACCGGCGCGCGAATCAGAACAACTTATCCGGGATTATTAAGAAAAATGCGAAGCTCGATTTTTCCCATCAATACGTGTGTTACATCATGACTGCTCGCAATACGCGCTCCGTTCGCCGTTTCTGTTTTAACCGAAAGGGGCACCGGCTTCGTCGTTCCCTTGATCAGCGCGCCAATAAAATTGGCTTATTCGAGCCTGCGGCGCGCTTTTCAACTATTCAAAGGGAGCAGCACCGATGTCCGTAATGTTTGTGGCATGCAAAGGCCTTAAAAAGTTCGAGGGTATCGTCGATGACGATTTTCGGCGGGAGCACATTAACGTCGACGCGCTGGAGATAGAAGTGAAAGCGGGCTGGCCATGCCTTGCTGACGGCCTGGAAATCGGCTCCGTCTATATGTTCACAGAAAACGTTGGATTTGGGTTCAAGAGCAGGCTTGATTTCGTCGTGAACCTGAGCAAGCTCGCTGTCTTCGCTGGCTATGACTCCCGGACGCCAGCTGTCAACGACCCAGACCCGTTCCGCGAACTGTTTCGTTGGGGAGCCGAAGGAGTGATTGGTCCTGTTGTTTCCGCGAAGTTGGTGGCGGATTTCGTCGAATGGGAAGAGCCGATTAAGGCGCTCGCGGACGATGACTTCTATAAGTTCTACCGTCATATGCGCAAGCTTTTTGAATTCGCAATGAACGATGGTTGCGTGATTCTCAGCTGGTCGGATGGAACGCTGCCTGACTGAAGCGCTATCGGTCCTGGTACCCCTGCGGCTCGACGTTGCTGAGCCGCGGTGGTGTCGAGTGCTCGCGCTAGGCGATGAGCGCGAGCGCAAGGGCAATATCTTGCCGGATGCGTTAGCTCCTGTTTCTTCAGGCGCCTGATGGGACTGGGCCGCCGGCTCAGGAACGCAGGGGGATGCCGCCTCGAGCGGCGAGTTTCGGCTTGGCGCTCTCGCTGAGGTTTTGAGCGGCGAGGGCGCCGCCGGTGCCTCTCAGGTTTGTGAGGGCAACCAGGAAGGCAACAGCGACAAAGATCACAGCCGGGATAGCGGATCGAGAAGTAAAAAAGGGCGGCGAATCTACTTCGAAAAACCTTTCCATTTCCGGCTGTATTCATCGCCGAGGAAATTCGCCGTTCCACTCGTTAGCTTTTCGGTTCGTCATGCTCCCTCGATAGCACTATACGACTCCAACTATATCTTTTTATGTGACGAAGAATTATGGAAAGCATTTTTGTGTCTAGCGACCTTAGAGAGTACCTTGCAACTGCCGCCTTGGTTCCATTGTCCTGTTTCGAGCAAAGGCCCGAGGGAACGGCCGAAATGCCGGATGCGACTCCAGTGTTGGTATGCCGGATGGAATCCTCTGTGGCCGACCACATCAGGTCGGATTGCAGTCCGTCGAAAGCTATCGTTATGAGAGGCGGCGAAGGTCGACTGATTCTGATTTTCCTTCAGTTTGGCGACGTTCAGGTCTGTTGGCTTGAGGAATTAAGTGTTCCGGCAATCCGGGAAGCAGTGGATAAGTGGCAGCAGGAAGGCCGAGTTCCTATGGCGTTTTACACCGGCGACGGCGAGCATGTATCTACATCGGTTTGTGTAGATATTTGACATCCTCCTCCCCGTCTCGCTGACGCTCGCCGGCCTAAGGCCGGGAAGGGGGAGAATTCCTACTGCGGTACGTGATGCTCCACGTAGTCGCTTCGGTGGATTCCTGCCACGACGCCCTTACCTCAGGGGAAGAATCTGCGCACGCTAATAAGCGCTGTCCGCGCTTTGCAATAGTGATTGCACCGGCGACGTCGGCGAGAAGTTTCATATCCGCACGACATGCACGCTCAAGCTGGCGTGCGGCGGATGCTGATGCTGCGCGACCTGTCCGCGAGTTGTTTCCGCACCCGGGCCACCAGGAGGCCCGATGGCGATTGCCTTGACCTGTGATTTGCAATCCGACAATCGCGCCGGTCGCTTGATCGGCGAGAGCGCCACCATGCCGTCACGGTTCTGAGCTTCGTCGAACGGTGGCAACCAGGAAGCCGGCGGAGCATCGAAGCTGATCGCAGCCAAGGAACGTGGCTCGACACGTGAAAAAGTCGGTGAATCTGCCACGAAAAACTCCTTGCATTCGTGGCTGTATTCGTGTTGGCGAAAATCTCTCGGTCTGCGAGCGAGTTTCTCGACCCGTCATGCCCCTCCAATCGCACTATACGATTGGCGATGATTGATTGATCTCGATCGTCGACGCGCCTTGTACTCGTTCAACGCGGAAGGCGTGTTCTCAATCATTGATTAAAGGGAAGTGAAATGCCGGTTCTTTTCGTTGTACGGAAGGGTTTGAAGAAGCTGGATTCGAAGTTCGACACAAATATTTGGGCGATGAGCTTGGATAACGTCGTAGAAGTGATTGGCCACCCGGACTGCCCACATGTCGCAGAGGGATTGGAAGTCGGCCGCGCGTACCAGTTCCAAGAAGAGCAGTGGTTCGCCGTTGCGAGGAAGAGGCGCGAATTTCACAAGCGCATGGAACAGTTGGCGGGTTTAGTTGGATACAACTGGCGGGCCGCCGGAGCTGATGCGCCAGGACCGTTCCGCGAACTGTTCCGCCACCCTGGCGAGTTCGGGACTATCGGCCCGGTGGCCTCGGCCAAGCTTGCCGCTGATTTCGCGGCGTGGGATGTTAGAGCGCTAGCGCTCGGAAAACGCTTTTACTTCTGGTACGGCCTAATGTCGAAGATGTTTGACTATGCGAAAAATGACGGCGCGGTCTGGCAAGAATAGATATGAATGAGATGGACGACGATATTGATGTGTGTGGCGGAACGGTCGAATCGGGGGCCTTGTTACCGCTGTGGGCGCTCGGAAGTAGAGCGCCTGAGCTGGCCGGCATGCGAGACGATACCCCGGTCTTGACCTGCAAGATAGATGCGTCGCTGGCGGATTTCGTGGCGTCGTGTGAGGAAGGAGGGCAGCTCACTTTTGGATGGTTCGAGACTCGCCAACCTGATTTCATCCGTCTGCGTTATCGCGACTTGGAAATCTATTGGCTCGTCGACCACAGCGACCCAGAAGTTTGGGAGACTGTTCACAGATGGAAGCTCGCTGGCCGAGTACCGATTAGGTTCGAAGTTGTCGATGGGCCACAAAGAAACCTGCTCATCTGCACTGAGCTATCGTTGAAACTGGTGTACGCGGCGTGGAGAAGAGACGGAAGAAGGCGGTGGCGATTGAAGGAGAATGTTGCTTCTCACGGTAACACTTCCACAATCGAACTCCACCACCATGGCGA